>Ga0208767_1000470_pt1 | contig 33225 bp, 44 predicted proteins | sample VirMetDEL_Mar_21_FD_184514 | JGI IMG/M metagenome (GOLD analysis project Ga0208767, IMG submission 184514) | Aqueous microbial communities from the Delaware River and Bay under freshwater to marine salinity gradient to study organic matter... | ecosystem: Environmental > Aquatic > Marine >... | reverse complement strand
GAGACACTTATCAAGTAGCAATTGGACATAGAGCTAATTATAATAGAACTAGTGGTGTTCAAAACATTGCTATAGGTGCTTTTTCTCAATATGGTGGAATAAGTGGAGTTGCTCCAACTGGAGCTGGAAATACATCTGTTGGTTATGCAACATTACATAATCTTACAAGCGGTCAATATAACTCAGGATTTGGAATACAAGCTGGTTACAATAATAAAACTGGTGTATATAATCATAGTTTTGGTTATCAAGCTGGATATTATAATGAAACTGGTTCACAAAATACTGCTGTTGGGGGAAAAGCTTTATTTGGTGCTAGTGGACAAAGTAATTCAAATAATACTGCGGTAGGGTATGAAGCATTAAAAGTATTAACAACTGGTACTTCAAATGTTGCAATAGGAGCTAATTCTGGTCTTAGAGCAACCACTGCTAATGAAAATATTTTAATTGGAAGAAATGCTGGTCAAGGAATTACAACTGGAGGTAATAATACTTATGTTGGTCATGCAGTAGCTAATAATTCATCTTCTAATGGACATTCAAATACTTTAGTGGGAAGTGGAGTTGCAAGTAGTGGAGCAATGACTGGTACTTATAATGTTGGAATGGGTAGGAATGCTTTATTGGCATTAACAAGTGGTCAACAAAATAGTGCGATTGGAAACACATCATTATCTTCAAATACTTCAGGTAATTTTAATTCAGCATTTGGATATGAGTCTTTAGTTTATAATCAAACTGGAACTTCAAATACTGCTTTAGGTCATTCATCTCAAAGAGGTGCAAGTGGTAATTCTCATACAGATAATACATCTGTAGGTTTTCAAAGTTTGTATTCAGTAACAACTGGCTCTTTAAATACTGGTATAGGTTCAAATGCTCTTTACTCAATTACATCAGGCGGTTCAAATGTCGCTATAGGTTACTCTGCTGGTTTTGCATTGACTGATAGTGTAAAAAATGTTCTTGTAGGTTATGAAGCACTTAAATCTGCTGATTCAGGCGAAAATTCAAATGTAGCTATTGGCTATCAAGCTGGTAGTGCCATAAACAACTCATCATCAGACCAAAATGTAATTATAGGAACAAACGCTGGTACTGGTGGAGCAAATCAATTTGATTCAAATGTAGCAATAGGCTCTAATGCTTTAAATAGCACTGGTAATAATGTTATGAGTGGAGCGGTTGCTGTAGGATACAATACTCTTACTGCTTTGACATCAGGTGCTAATAATACTTCTGTTGGTTATCAATCAGGTAAGGCAATAAATACTGGTGGTGCAAATACACTTTTAGGATATAACTCTGGTCAAAGTATAACAACTGGGGATAATAATATTGCAATCGGTAGAGACTCTCTTGAAGGTAATGATACTGATAGTCAAAATATTGGAATAGGTTATCGTGCTAATGGAGCAATTAGTGGAGATAGAAACGTAGCTATTGGTCATTACGCTGGATATAATTCAAATAGTAATAATTTTGAACGTAACATTGCTATAGGTGATTATTCTTTAGATAGTGCAAAAGCTGGAGATTTACAAGGTGTAATAGCAATAGGTTATAATTCTCTTACTGGTTTAAGTAGTGGTATAAAGAATACAGCAGTTGGTTATCTATCAGGAGATTCTTTGCAAACTGGTAGTCAAAATACTTTACTTGGTTGGAATGTAGATGTCTCAGCTATTAATGGTAATAATCAAATTGTAATAGGAAATCAATTTATGGGAACTGCTAATGCAAGAGTTCATATTGGTAATGCCACAAGTCATATTTATAATGATTACACTAGTAATGCTACTTGGACACATTCTTCCGATGAAAGACAAAAGAAAGAAATAAAAGATGATACATTAGGTCTTGAGTTTATAAACGATATAAGACCAGTAACATACAAGCATAAATCGCCAAGCGAATTTCCAAAAGAATGGAGTGCTTATGATGAGAATGATAAAGAACCTATGGGTGGCGATAAAGTCATACATGGTTTAATTGCTCAAGAAGTAAAACAAGCATTGGATAAACAAGGCGTAGATACTTTTAGTGGATGGGATGAAAATCCTGATGGTAGACAGAATGTATCTTTTGAAGCATTTGTTCTTCCATTAATTAAAGCGGTACAAGAATTAAGTGCCGAAGTAAATGAACTTAAACAACAAATCAAGGATAAATAATGAAAAACTATAAAGCAATGAAATCTGCTAAAAGTTGGTCAGTAAAGAAAGCTAAGATTGTTGATTCTCCAGCAGTTTCTGAAGTCCAAGATGATGACGGAAACGTAGTAAGAGAAGCACAAGCAGAGCAATCTCACGATGAACTACAATTAGTAAGAAAACAATGGGATGCTAGTAGCGGTAAAGCACTAGACGATTCAGTTCAATCATTTAGCTTAGAGCAAGTAGCTATAGAAATTCAATCTTGTAAAGATAGAGCATCTGAAGCAAAAGCAGAACAAGCTGATTGGGAAGAACTAGAAAAAGACCTTAAAGCACTTTAATCAATAACCAAATAGGAGTCAATCGTGGCTAAAAAAGAAAAAAACGAGCCTCAAAAGTTAAACTTGTTTGACAAAGAATATTTGTTAGATGACCTAACGGATGAGCAAAAGACAATGGTAAACCATATAGCAGACCTAGAAAATAAAATATCTGGAACTGCTTTTAATCTAGACCAACTTAATGTTGGTAAAGAAGCGTTTATCAATCGTTTAAAAGAGTCTTTGGAATCTGAATCAGAGGAAGAAGCAGAAGCATAATGCTTGTCCGTAAATGTGCTCAAGGTCATAAGGTTTATATATTTAAACCTAGAGGAAGTGAAACTAATACTTATAGGTTTAGTCCTGAGGAAACAGTTTCATTTGATGCACAAGGACATTCGTATGTGGTTACAAGTGATGGGGCAGTAATTTCGAGAACAGATTCTTGGATTACTGCTCAATCCGATTATGATGAACAATGTCAAAATCATCATAGTGATACAATAGGACCTATTAAAATGGGTAAGCATATATTAGTAAATGCAATAGCAACGGAGTTATAAAATGACTTTAGAAGAAATATATAATAGTCAAAGTAATACAGAAGAATCACCTAAATCTAGTAATGAATTAATTATTAGACTTCCAGAAATTGAAAAACTAATTAAACACTTAGATGCTTTATATATTAAAATATTAGCACAAAGTAATGAAGAATCTTCTGAATCTTCTGAAAATATTAATTGGTTTAACAACGGTCAAGGAAGCAAATCACAAGCTGATTCTGTAAATTAAAATGCAAGAAGATTGGACAGATTATCTTAAAATAATATTATTCTTACTATTTGTATTAGGTGGATTAGTTTTTTTAGGAAGTTGTGATAGTGGATGGTCTATATCTGGTTATGAAATATGAGCGATGAAAAGAATTACAATCCACAGACAGCGCGCAGTTACAAGACAGGATTGGTTGACGATAACCTTAGTATCCATCTTAACATTAAGTGGCTTTTACAAATTTGTATGGCCGTTTCTGGCGTTGTTTATGGATACATACAGATTACAAATCGCATTGGAGACCTTGAGCGAAGAATGGAACTTGCTGATACCAACATTGAAGAACTTGTAGAAAAACATATAGAGCAAGAAGAAATAAAAATAACAAAGATGCAAGAGCAATTAGAATGGTACGAAACAGAATTAAATTTAAATCCTTTAAGTTGGGGAAAGAAAAAAAAGAAAAGAAAGTAATCTTAACTGAAGATGACTTTAATCATGAATATTTTATTAACAGGGAATTACGTAGAGTCCGATGAAAAAAATTCCACACTATTGCATATTTTGTAATAAACCAAAAGGGAATATATATCTTGGAGTCTGCGAAAAATGTATTAAACAAGAAAAAGAGTAACAATGAACTTTCTAGAGATTTACAGCGAAGCGGGTATGATAGGTGTCGTAGGGGCTTTATTAGTGTACTTAGTATACTCAATGAGCAAAAGAGGAAACGAGCAAGCCAACGCAATAGAAGAATTAAAGATAGAGAACAAGGGACAGAGCGAAACTCTTGAAAATATGGAAGGAATGGTTATAAAATTAATAGACAGATGGAACAAGTCTGACGAAAAGTTAGATAGAAAATTCGATGATTTAACTAAGGAAATAAATGATTTAGATAATCAAGTCTCTGAAATAAAAGGCATTATAAGCAGATTAAATGGAAAACACTAATGAAGTTAAACACTAATATATCACTTGAAAACATTGTAACTATAATAGCTTTAATTTGCTCTGTATCATTAGCATTTGGTTTTATGAAATATGATGTTGATTTACTAAAAAAAGAATTAGAATTAAAAGCAGATAAACGTCAAATGAAATCTGATAGAGAATTAATAGAATATAAATTAGATGTAATAATAAAAGATATTGCAGAAATAAAAGAAACATTAAAGGAGAATAAATAATGAGCTTAAAACTAATCGCTTTAAAATTAGCTGAAAAACAAGCAGATGAACTTGGTAAGAAAGCTGTAGAGTGGGTTCAATCTGAAGAATTTCAAGAAGAACTTGCTACAAAAATAAATAAGAAAATTGATATACCTTTTGTATCTGAAGAAAAAGAACAGATATTCTTTGAAAAGTGTGTTGATTTAGTTGCTGATATTATTGAAGGATTCTTTGAGGATAAGTAATGGATACTAAAAAACCTAAAGTTAAAAAAGAACCAAAGAAAAAAGAATCCAATAAAGTCAATGATGCTATTTCTTTTTTATTAGAACATATAGAAGAATTAGAAACTAGATTGCAAAAAGTCGAATCAAGAATGGGATTATAATGGCTCGTAAACAAGGTAAAATGCCTGCTAAAAATAAAAAGAACTTTCGCTCTACTAAATCTGGAGCTGGAATGACACGAGCAGGTGTAGCAGCTTATAGAAGAATGAACCCAGGCTCTAAGTTAAAAACAGCAGTAACTGGTAAAGTAAAAGCTGGTAGTAAATCAGCAAAACGTAGAAAAAGTTATTGTAGTCGTTCTGCAGGTCAAATGAGAATGCATGGAATTAATTGTTCAAAGACTCCTGATAAAAGAATTTGTGCAGCTAGAAGACGTTGGAGGTGTTAAATGTCTAAGAAAGATGCTTGTTATTATAAAGTAAAAGCAAGGTATAAAGTATGGCCATCAGCATATGCTTCAGGTGCATTGAGTAAATGTAGAAAAGTTGGAGCAGCTAATTGGGGTAACTCAAAGAAAAAGTAATGGCTAAAGAAGGATTAAGAAAATGGTTCTCTCGCAATCAAGGTAAAGGTTGGGTAGATTGTAAAACTGGAAAACCATGTGGAAGACGTAAAGGTGAAAAACGAAAATCATACCCAGCTTGCAGACCTACAATGGCTCAATGTACTTCTGCAATGAAAAAGAAAACGAGCAGTAAACGAATAAGTTGGAAATAGGAGTATATTATGCCAATGGGTAAAGGGACCTACGGGTCAAAAAAAGGTAGACCTAAAAAGTCTAGAAAACTAGGTAAGTATAAAGGAATTGATTTTATACAAAAACTTAGAAGAAAAAAGTTAAAAATAAAAGATAGTGAAGAAGCAGGTCGTGTTGGAGCTAAAGCTAAAAAAGCAGTAAAGACAAAAGGTGGTACATATATAAAGTATGAAAAGAAATCTGCATCTGCAAAAAGTTTTAGAAAAACATTTAAATCTAAATGTGCAGGTGGAGCTAGTTCTTTTACTTGGCAAGGAAGGTCTTATAGTTGTGCTAAAGCATCAGATAAAAAAGCATCTGCTCCTAAAAAGTCTGCGCCTAAGAAATCATCTCCAGTAAAAAGTAGAGTTGTAAATAGACAATCAACTGTAAAAGTTTCAGGTAAAGTTCCAGCAAAGGTAATGAAAAACTTAAAAAAGAAAGTATAGATTATGGTTAGTGGAGCAAAAAGCAAAGTAAAACAAAAACAAGGTAAGAGTAAATTTTCTAAAGTTAAAGGTACTAAAAGAAGTGTTTCATGTGGTAGAGGTAAAATGTACGATATGAAAAAGAAAAAATGTGTACCTATGAAGCAAGGTGAAAAATTTGACCAAGATGTAAGTGGAATGATTGGTTATGGATATGGAGGTGCTCTTGGAAGTTTAATGGGAGCTCCATTTGCTGGTGCATTAGCAGGAAGACAAATAGGTCGTAAATACTCTAAATTAAGAATGTCTGGACAAGGAAAACGTAGAAAATAATGTCTGATGTTATGGGATTAACAGATGTATCTAGTAAAGATACAGGTCGTGGTAGTTCTTTAAAAACTGGAGGCATGCGTAGAACATATAATAAAAGGAAAAAGAAAATGCCAAGTAAAGCAAAATGTAAACTAGGTTGGAAAAAGATGGGTTATAAATCTCAATCTGATTGTGAAAATTATGGTAAGATGAAAATGACTCAAAAGCCTGATACTAGTGTTAAAGATGAAGGCTCTAAAAGAGGAACAGATAGAGCTAAAGCTGCTAACTATAGAATGAAAAAAAGATTAAGAAAAGAATCTGGTGGTGGATATAAACAGGCTCGTTATTAATGAAAATAAATGTAGATTTATTTGGTGATGATACAGGCTTTGGTGATACAGTTGGCAGAGCAATTAATGTAGTTACTAGAGGAAAAATAAAGGAGTGTGGTGGATGCAAAAAAAGAAAAGCATTACTAAACAGAATGATTCCTTACAGAGGGAACAGGAAGCAATAAAAAACGGAGGCCGTATAGGCGGTAAAGAAGGTGGACTTAGACTAGATGTATTTAGTCATGATGAGTCTGCTTATCAAAATGGTATTGATTTCAGTACAGAAGATTGCATGGTATGTGAACTTCCAGAAAATGCACAGAGATATATAGTAGAAGACGCAGAGTACGAAGAATCTAGAGGCAGATAGTGCCTAAACAAATTATTGAAATAAATCCATTTCATGGGGGAATGAATAATAATACTGACCCTAGAGATTTACAACATGACGAGTTAGCATTTGCTGAAGATGTTATGGTAGATAAGATAGGTCGTATTAGAACAGGACCTGCTATTGCATCTCATGCCTCTAATGACCCATCAATAACAATAGATGACATAAGTGATAGAACTGGAACATCTTTATTTGCATTTAGTAATGATTATGTAAACGCAGGTGCAGAAGGCAATATAATACAAAATGGTTCTAGTGGCATGAATAGTATTGTATGGACAGGATGGTCATCTGGCCCTACTGATTGGAATGCAAATTCTAGTTATTTTACATTTACAGGTTCAAGTGGTGGTTCAGATACAATTAGTCAAGCAGCTGCTGATAGAGAAGACGAAGGGTTAAATAGTCAAAGATATAAATTAACATATACAATATCTAATTATAGTTTAACAAGTGGAACTCCAGGCTTAACATTAAAAGGAGGTTCTGGTCAATTTGCATCTTCAGACCAAGCATTAACTTTAGCAGATGGAACTTATACAAAAACATTTACATCTCATTCTAGTGCATCAACTGGAGCTTTTAGTTTGCAATCAAATAGTGTTCAAGTTACATATAGATTAGATAATATTAAATTAGAACCAATTCAATTTGCTTCAACAGGAGATAACTATTTAGCATTGTATATGAATACTAACCCTAAATATAGATTTGCTATATATAGTTATTCTCAAGATAAGTGGAATTTTTCTGATGATGGATTAAGATTTGAGTCAGTATCAACAGCAGCAAAACCAGTATTTTCATATGTAGATGGAGTATTAAGAATAGTAGATGGATTAAAGGGAGACCAAGCATATAAAATATGGTATTCATATATATCTAGAAAAAGATGGGGTACTTCTTCTGTTTATGTAGATAAATGGATTACTGCTCAATCTTATTTATTACCTCCAACAGATAGTGAAATAGTTCTTTCAAGCGCTGCTTCCACATATAGTCCTAATGAAGGTAAAATAGAAATTGGAAGTCAAGGGCTAGCTAGACAAGCAAGTAATACTGGAAGTTGGAATCCTCATGGTCTTTATAATGGAACAGCAGCTAGTGGTTCAGGAGCTAATAAATTAGTATCTACTGGGTCTCCATTTACTTCTAGTATGGTTGGACTAAGAATAAGAAGAACTAATAATTTTACAGACCATACTTGTCTTACTAATACTACTGCTGGAAGTGGAAGTACATTTGGCAGTAACCCAAGAATAATACAAATAAATTCAACTTCTAGATTAGTAGTTGGAATGATTGTAAGTGGAAATGGGATAGATGGTACTGCAATTATTACAAGCATTCAAAGTTCTACATTATTTAGAATAGATGAAGATGTAATAAGCACAGAGAATAATACTACTTTAACATTTAATAATGATAAAGCTACTGCAATTATTACAAAATTTGAAGATGCTAATACTATTTATGTTAGTAAAACAATAACCTCTCATGTAAGTACCGATTTAATTGAAAAAGGTAATGTATTAACTTGGTATAATGGAGATACATTTGATATTTTTGATTATTATGAAATAGGATTTACTTGGGTTTATGATGGAAATCAAGAAAGTTTAGTGCATAGTAGGACAACTTTAGTAGAAACTGTTTATAATAATATATCATTATATATTCAAGATATTGCAGCTGGTTATAATTGGGATACTGAAACAACTGCAAGAAAGACTGGATTAAATTGTTATTATAAAAAAGAGTCTGATGATTCAAATATTTGGAATCATTTATTTGAAATAGATTTAAATAAAGGATTTAAATTATCAAGTGAAAATGATTTTAGTATCACATGGACTCAAATAGTAGCTAATACAGAATATCATTTACGAGAAATTGAAATTCAAGATACTCTTACTTTTGAAACATATGAATCAAGAAATGGTTATAAAAGTGATGTTAATGAATTTTTAGATTTATCAGATAATGATTATAATGGGATTGGTTACTCTGTTTCAACAATAGCAAATAGAGTTCATTATATTGCTAATGTTAAATATTTAAATAGTGAGGGAGCTATAAGAAATTATGGCGATGTTATGTTTAAATCTGTTGTTAATAAGTTTGATACATTTCCTTTATCAAGAAGATTAGAAGTAAGCGTTCAAGATGGAGATGAAATAACTGCTTTAGCATCATATGCAGATAGATTATTACAATATAAAAAAAATAAAATGCATTTAATAAATATATCTCAAGAAGTAGAGTTTTTAGAAGATACATTTAAATTTAAAGGAGTAGAAAGTCAAGCAGCTGTATGCGAAACAGATTTTGGTATTGCATGGGTAAATCAATTTGGATGTTATTTATATGATGGTAGGCAAGTAAATAATTTATTAGAACAAAAAAGTATTAGAAAAATTTCTGAAAGTAGTTGGCTTGATATAGACCATAAACCAATGATAGCATATTTACCTAAAGATAGACAATTAATAATTGCTAAAGACCATAGTGGAGGAGATGCAAATGCTGGAAATGGTAATGCTTGGATATATGATATGGTTACTAGAAGTTGGGTAATGCAAGCTGGTTCATTTATTGTTGGAGATGGAGCTGGTACTTCTAATTTTGTAACAGACCACAATGGAGATATTGTATATGCAATAGGAACTGGAACTATAAAAACATTATCAACTGATAGTTCTCCAAAAACTAATATAAAAATAGTTACAGCAGATATGAATTATGGAGATTCTGGAGTTCGTAAAAAAGTATATAGAGTTAGATTGTCATATAAAGGAGATGCTAGTAGTTTAAATGTAAGATATACTACTAATGGAGATACAGATACTTATAAACAATTTGAAGGTACTTCAAGTGGATTACCAAGTGGAAGTGCAACAAATACTCCATTAGAAGACAAATCAAGTGATGTATCGCAATGGTATCATGCAGAATTAAAACCTGCTGTTCCTTCTGAAGCTACAAACATATATAGTTTTCAAGTTCATATAGATGGAGCAGCTCAAGGAGATTTTGAAATAAATGATTTATCTGTTGTATTTAGAGTAAAGAATGTTAAATAATGAATAGACAAGAAAGAATATCAATACAAAAGAAACAAGAAAGAGCATCTATAACAGATGGTGTTCCTACTTTAAATGAATTAACTGATGGTATTCCTGTGTACAGATTAATATCTGGAGACTTAGTTCAATATATTAAACATAGAAATATTCTTTATAAAAAAGTGCTAGATAAAGCATAATGAAATTATTAAATTAAATAGTAAAAGTGTATCGTTGAATGGCTAAAAATTTATATAAAACAGCATTTACTGCAAGTTCATCACAAGGTAAATACAGAGCAAGTATGTACGATGTAGCTTCTTCAGATGAATTACAAAGATTAGAAAATGCTAGATTACAATTTGACCAAGATTCTTTAAATAAAAATGTATCATTTGTAGCAGACACGCTTTCTTTAGCTTCTACAGTTGCTGGAAGATATGAAGATTTAAGTGGAGATATATCTTTGTTAGAAGAAAAATATGGAGAAATGGAAAGACCTGATAGTATGTTTGGTAAACTTATGCAATCAACAAAGATTGGATTGGGTCTTGGTGATTACAAATTTGGAGATGAAACAATAAGTGCTAGAGATATAGCAGTAAGAGGTTCTCAAATAAAATATAAAAGTATGCTTGATGAAGCAATGTCTGACATTTCTCCTTTAACTAATGTTAATGTATCAAGAAATTTACCTAAAAGTAATACTGACGTAGATATTGAAGGTGATGTTGAATTAGAACCATTAGATTTTGGTGAAGATATAAATCCGTTTGAAGACCCTAATACTAGTTATTTAGATAGAATGTTAAATCCCGCAATTAAATATGGTAGGAGCAGAACATGAGTATAGCAAACAATCATTTATCAAAACATGGAAGATTTGGTGATACGGAAATTGCTAAAACATCAACTGGTGATTTATGGCATGTAAATAAACATGAAAAAAAATTAATAGATAATTATGGTAAAGTAGGTGAAGACATAGTAGATACTTTAGGTTCTGGTACAATAAATCCAAGCACAGGATTAAAAGAGCAATTTTTAACAACAGCATTAGCTGTAGGTCAATTAGGATTATCTTTGTATCAAGGAGCAAAGGGAGCAAGTATGCAAAGAGATACTGCTGGTAGAAAATATGATTTAGCAGTTAGTGCATTAGCTGATTTACAAAAAGCTCAAAAAGAATTAGAAGCAAGTACATTTGCTCAAAAAGATTTAACTACTCAAAAATTTGAATCTGATATTGGTAAGTTAAGTAAAAAAACATCAGAAAATTTATTAGATGTTAGAAGTAATGTTGATGAAAGCACAAGAAAAACTAACTTAGCTTATAGTGGTGTATTAGAAGAAAAAGAAGAAAGAACAGAAAAAAGAATTAAAGAGCAAGCAATGGATACAAGTGAAGACTTAATGTCTGCATTTGGTTTAAGGATGGGAGATATAGTTGGGGGTTTTGAATCTGAAAAAGCTAGGCTCAAAGGAGAGAAAGAAAAATTAGAGTATGAAAAAAGTCTTTATTCCGATATGAGTAAACAAAAATTTTTAGGAATATTTTAATATGTCTACACCATTACAAGCATTAGAAAGAATGCTCTTATCTCAAGAAAGAAGAGAGCAATCAAGAGTACAAGAAAGTTTATCTATGATGCAATTAGCACAATCAGCAGCTGCTCAAAGACAATCAGCTCTTGCTCAATCAAGACAATTAGCATTACAAGAACAAAAACAAAACATAGAAGTAATGGGAGCAAACATTGATTTGTTACAAAAAGTAAATAAAACAATGAAAGCAAAAAGTGCAAGTAACTTTTTACAATCATCTCCATTAAGTTCATTATATCTTCAATACAAAGGTGAAACAGATGGATTAACTGAAGCTGTTAAAGACTTAACAAAAGGTAAGGTACTCATCGGTGATGATGGTCTTAAACTTGATGTAGATATAGCAAGAGATTTAGTAGCTGCTACTTGGTCTGCATATGAAGAAGAAAACCCTGATGCGATAGTAAATTTAGCTTCTAGATTACATTATATAGATAAAGTTGAAAAACCTCAAAATAATTATGATGAAAAATTGTATAAAGCTTTTGTACAATTAGGTATATTAGGTGAGGGAGTAGATAATCAAGCATCTCTTAATCAGTTTAAAACAATGAAAAAATCTTTAGATAATGATGTAAAATTAACAGAAGAAATGATTGAATTTGCTAAAGGAGACTTTACTATAGATAGAGACTTTGATTTAATAAGTGAAGATTTAAAACAATTAAGTGTTGATATAGACCCAGATACTAAACCAGATACTAAACCTACAAATATACTTACTGAAGTAGATACTGGATTTGAATCCATTGTAGATTTACAAACTGCCGCAAAGTATGCTAATAATAATTATACAAGTTTGATAGAACAAAGAGATGAAGTAGTTGATAAAATAAAAGATTTAGAAAAAAATCTTAATACATATAATGTACTTACAGAAGTTGGTCAACAACCATCTCAATTTTTAAAAGATGTAAATTTAAAACAAGATAGTTTAAAATCAGAATTAGATAAACAATTAAACAATCTAAGTAAAGAAATTAATGAATCAAAAGAAATGACTAGAAGGTTAAATTTAGCTGGTGTATTAGGATATGTACCTGATGATAATCAATTAGTAATACCACAAAGACCAAAAACAAGTATGGAAATAGATACTATGCGACCTGACCTTACAGGATTCTAAAATATGGCTGATAAATTAACTTTAGACTTACTTGAGCAATTAGGAAAAAAATCTCAAGTATCAAGAAATACAACTTCATTATCACAAATACCTAATCAACCTACTCAAAATAAAACATTATTTGAACAATTAAATCAAAGTTTATCTGAAGAAGTAGTAGACTCTGATAAAAAATCAGGTGTTCTTCATGGATTAGGAGCAGCTACTTGGAATGTATTAGATAGTGCATTGTTTAGTTTACCTAGTATAGGGTATGAAGCTGCCACTGGTGAAAAGAATCCATATGATATAATGAATAACAAAACTGAAGGTATGGCAACCTTTGGTAAGGTAGTAGGTCAAGGTATAGGTTTCTTACTGCCTATGAAATATATTGGATTAGGTATTAGAGGTGGTGTATCTGCTATTAATAAACTAGGTACTACTAGAGTTGTAGGAGAAGCAGCCGAAGCAGCTGCAAAGTTTGCTGGTAAAAGTGAATTTGGATTAGGAAAAGAATTAGTAGAATCTTCAGTAAGAAAAGGATTAAATGACAAAGCATTAAAAGGACCTCAAGGCGCTCTTTCTAAATACGAAATAAGTATGGATGAAATATCTAAAGTAGAAGGTGAAGTTAGAGCTAGTGTATTTAATTCACTTAAAAAAGATTTTGCTAATGTAGATGATGAATTACTATTAAGAATATCTGACGAAGCAACAGGCGCATTAAAAGGAAAAGGTATTCACATAAACAACTTAACAGATGTTATTGGAGCTTCATTAAATACAAAACTAGGAACTGATACTTCTAATAAGATAACAAGATACTTTGCTAGAGCTGCTGACCAAGCAGTATTATTTAGTACATACAATCTAATGCAAGATGGTGTTTATTCTATTGCAACTGAAAAAGAATTTGACCCAGTTAAAGATGTAGGAGATGCGTTATTATTTTCTACACTTTTACCAGCAATTGATATGATTGGTGGTGGAGGTAGAGTCCCTGTTATGAGAACTGCTAATGCACTTAGAAAAGCACTTAAAAAAGTAAAACAAAGAGATTATAATGAATTAACTGCTGACCAAGCAAATGGATTACTTAGAATACTAACAAGAGATAATTATTTAAAAGATAGTACAATAGGTCAAATAGCTGGTAAGTATAGTTTTAAAAGTTTAGAAAAGAAAGATGCAGTTAAAGCTATAAAAGAAATAATGGATGAAGTAGACCCAAGCACTGTATGGAAAAGTTTTTATAAAGAAGCAAAAGAAGATGTTACTGCATCAATGGGTAGAATGATAGCAGGTGGTTTGTATTTTGATATGAATACAATATTTGATACTAACTTAATATTAGCAATGGAAGGCGAAGAATTAGCTGCTCATTTTATAACTGGTGCATTTTTCTCTAGAATGAAAAGACCATTGTTTGAAGAAAACTATAAAAATATTAATAGTGAGTTTTCTGATAGAATAAAAGCACTTAATTATTTAGGTCTTGATGCAACAGCATTAGAGCATTATGGTAAAGCATTTAATGATGATATACATTTTTCAGCTGCTTATTCTGGTATAATAGATGACCCAGTTGTAAAAAAGATAGAACAAATATTTGAAACAAAAGACCATAGAAGTCAATCTCAAACTAAAGAAGGTGAAGGTGTACCTAGAAAAGCAGGTAGTGTTCCTAACTCAAGAATAGCTTTATATGCTCATGATTTATATAAAATAGTAGCATTACAAAAAAACTTAACAGATGCTAGGGTGGGAGACAACTTTATAAATATAGATAATCTTACCGCAGACCAAATACAAAACATATCTAAACAATTAGAAAGTATAGAAATAACTCAAGGACCTCTTAAAGGTAAAAAACTATCTATAGAAAACTTTGAAACTTGGAAGAATGGTTTAATGGATAATGCTTTAAATAATGTTGGAGCATTACATATACAAACATTAAAAGATATAGCAAATAGATTAGGTATTCAACATGATGCAGATTATGTGTTTGATATGGAAAAACCATTTAAGATTGCTGATGTTTTTACAGATAAGATAGTTCAAACAGATAGTAATTATCATGAAATATCAGAGTTTTTAAAATTAAGAAAGACATTAGAGCAAGCAGGTTTTGTTGAAACAATTACACAACCAACTGGTGAAATGTTAAAGATTGAAAATTTGCAAAACGATGCTAAGACTAAATCTGATATAACTGGAATTATAAAAACAATGACAGACCAAATAAGGTTAGAAAATTATGGTGAAAATTATCCAGAAAATATTATGCCAGATTCAAATGCTTTTATATATGCATTACAAAAACATAAATATGCTAAGAAAAGAGAAGCATTATTTAATATAGCAGAAGGTAATATAGAAAACTTATCAGATAGACAGCAAGATTTATATAGAGTATTAGTAGAACAATTTGGAGATAAAGTTCCTAAGATACAAGATGGAGATAGAATAGAACTTACAGCGGGAGAAATGTCTCCAGAAGATTTTACTAAATTAAAAACAGAAAATAAATTTGATGATATTGAATATCAAATAAACCTTATTGCTCAAGTATGGGGTCAAGGAACTGGTAAAACTAGAGGAGTATTAAAGCCTGGCGAAGGTAATAAACTTACATTTGATAAAGCAGAAATTATTGTAAATGCTTTTAGAAAAGAAGGTTATGAGATGAATCAGGACCTTGTAAGAGAACAGCAAAGATGGCATTATTCTAGAATATTAAACTCTCCAAACATTACTCCTAATCATATATCTATATTAGAAAATATACAAACAAGTGGTTTTGCTAGAATTGAAAGTAGAAATAATAGAAAAATTTTAATTATACCTGATGAATCTCAAATAACTTCATTTTTAAATAACCCAAGACTATCAGGGTTAAGTAGAGAAGAAGCAGTAAAGTATGTAGATAAATATAAAAAATCATTACAAGCATTGTCTTTAATAACAGGAGATTATATAGATGTAGAATCTTCTATTAATTTAGAGCAATCTAAAAGTATTGTTGAGTCTATTGATAGTATGTATAGACTTACCACAGATTTTAACAAAGAAGTTTTTTCAGAGTATAAACAGACTATAGATAAGTTAAACGAACAAGGTGTACAAGCAGATAACATAACTAATTTAATTAATAAACTATATATTAATGATGAAGAAGCTGGTATTGTTGGAGATAGAAAACAAATAACAGATGCAAAAGAAAGAGACGAAATAAATTTTGCACTTGATGAAATTATAAAGAATCCTCCTGATGGTTTAACTCAAGAGTTTTTAGGCAAATTATCAGATTTAAAAGATAATATTAATCAAGAGTTTACTAATAATCAAGTTGCTGAATCTGTAGATAGTATAGCAAAAGAAATAGAACGTACTATTGAATCATTATCTACTGATAATAGATTGCAAACTATGGTATTAGATAATTTTTTATATGATGCAAATATAAATCCAGATGATAGTGTAGATTTAAAAAGAAGAACAGATACAATGACTTCTAGGTTTGCAACATACTTACGAAACAAACATGGACAAGATTTACAACTATCAGAAAATCCTACATTTAAAGAAGTAATAGCAGAAGCAAATAGAAAAGGTGATGCAAAATATATATTAAAAAATCTATCTAAATATTTAGAAGTATTTAGAAGAGGTTACAACGAAGAAAAGTATTTTGAAATACAAGCAGCTGAAGCACAAGCAATGTCTGATTATTCTACATTAAATATATCAGCATCAGATGCTATATCTCCTACTACATTATCAGTAAGATATGAAAAATTTAATGAAGAATTAAAACAAGATAATTTAAAAGTATTAATTGAAAATGCTAATCTTGCATTAAGTGAGTCTGGTATTAGTGGATTTAAAAAAGAATTTCAAAATATAAGAGATGAAATAAATAAAGCATTAGTACAAAAACATACATATGTTGATGATGAAGGGTTACAGCAATTTAATCCAGAAGCATATAATAAAGAATTAGAATCATTCAATAGAGAAGCATTGCCTCAATTAATAAATAATATAATTGGTAGAGACTATGTTAAATCTATTACTATATCTCAAGATTCACAAGGAAGAGCTTCTTTAGAACTTTCTAATAGAGTTGTTGGTAAAGGAGTTTTATCAGAGTTTGCTAAAGAATTTAGAGATGTAGATAATCCAGATAATAATATTGATATACTAATTATAGATAAAACTGGTACTTGGAATGGTAGGAAAACAGATATACTAGAGATACCTAATCTTGCAGATGTAATTGAAAATAGCAGGATGTTTGGTAGGGGTATAGAAGATGTTAATAATTTTATAAAGGGAAGTGATGAAGCTGTACAAGAGAACGACAGACAACCTATGTCTGATTTTGTTTCTGTTATTGTTAGTCAAAACACTACATTAGCAATACCTACAAATCAAACTATTAATGGTCAATTAACTAAAAAGTTTAAATCTTGGTACGATTCTAAACTAGCATCATTAGATTCTAAAAGTAAAGAATATAAGCATTATCAAAAAATATATGGAGATTTTGTAAAGAATACAGAATCGGCAGTTTCTAAATCAGATGCAAGACAAATGTTAAGAGCAATGTACTTTGATAAAATATCTTCAAGTATGTTTAATGATATAGTAAAGAATGCTGATAATTCAGTAAAGAGAAATGATTTAGCATCTGGATTTTTTAAATATGTTAGTCTGGGAGAAGCTACAGGAGCAAAGGTACAGGCAAATAAAGATTTGTTAGAAGTATTAAAAGGTGAAGACTTTTTATCTGATGACCAAAATAAATATATAGATGAATATTTAAACGATGAGGGATTAAACATTGTTACAATAGCAGATGAAACTGCAACAAAATCTAATCCACTTACTGCTGGTAATATATATAAAGAGATATTAAAGAATAGTGGTTATAGTAAAGAATTGATAAAAGAAAATATTGATGAAGTAGGAGAAGATAAACTATTTAAAAGTATTATTAGTTCATCTATGAATGCGCAATCATACTTATCTCATAAAGCCGCTAGTTTGTTATACTTGCATAAAGGTAGAGATGCTACTGCTAGTGAAAACAAACATGGTACAGCGGGTGTAAAACCAACTGTTCACTTTAATGAGAATATGAATAGTGTATTAATGAAGACAAACTTTGTATATGATTCTAAAATTGCAGACTTAATGGAAGCAAAAGGAGTAGATATACTTACTACTGAATCAGCTGCTAAAGCATTTTATAAAGATAAAATATCTCTTAGTGCAGATGATATGAAAGCAATCGATAAAGTAAATGATATTAATATTAGTTCTTCTGTTCTAAATAAAATAACAGATGCAAACAAAGACCAATATTCTGCAAAGATAAAATTAGAAAATATATTTTTAGGTAAAGTAGAAGATAGAAAAAGAATTGCTAATGTTACTTATGCAATATCAGACTTCTTAGATTCAGATGGATACAAATCTTTTAGAGATGAGTTTGTAGATTATGATAATAAACTAGATGCATACTTTAAAATGATTGGTGAGTTGTCTAGAGAAAATGGTAATAGACAAGCTGCTACTCAATTCTTATTTAGAAAATTAAGAGAAGATAATCTAATGTTTGAAGACTCAGCAAATGGTTCTGTAGAAACTTTAATGTCATATGGCATAGACCCTAATTCTATTTTTGTTAGGTCAAATATAAGAAGAACTGCTACCCAAGCATTGATTAATGGCATTAGAAGTCCTAAGACAAAAGGAGCATCTTATTCTGTATTAATACCATACTTAGAAGGTTCTGTTCCTCTATTTCAAAATGTTGGTAACTCTGGAGAAAGAGTGCAGATAGGTATTGGTGGTAAAAAATTATCTTATGAAGATAGGTCTACACAAATGACAGATGTAAATAAGATACAATATATATTAGAAGTAAACAGAAATAATAAAAAAAGAGATATACAAGTAAGTAGGATAGCAGGAAAATTTGTAGTACAAGACCCATATAATGAATTAAGTGCTAAAGATATATCTAAAGAAATAAAACAGATAGAACGTATTGAAGCAGCTACTGAAAATAATAGAACTATGGGTAGATTATTTGATGAGTTTAAAAACATTAATGAAAGGTCAGATACTAAATATTATTTAGAAAACCTTTCTTTAAGAATGCCTAATCTTGGTGGTGATGTTGCTATACAAAAAGTAGAAGGTTTCTACAATAGAGAGCAAGGTAATGTTGTTGGTATAAATGTTTATGATATAGCACAAACACATCAAGCAGACTTTGATGTAGACATGGCATTTAACTATCATCTTAAATCTTCTAAACTTTCAAACTCTATATGGAAAGATTTAGGTTCTTCTGTAGATGCATATATATTTCCTACTGATTTATCTTCTATGGATATATTTGGATTTGGAAAGACATCGGATGGAGAAGTAGCAAAAGCAGGATTAGGAACAGGTTATGATGATAATCTTTCTAATCATATGCAATTATATCAACAATCTAAAAAGAATTTTGGAGTAGTTAAGAAACTATCTACTGAATTATCTTTCTTTCTAAGAAGTCCTGATTTAATTGATTTATCAGGATTAGAGGTAACTTCTATTTCTAAATCAGATAAAAAAGGATATAGAGCATTTCTACAAGCATATAAAAATACATTGCAATCTATAATTGATGCGGCTAAAAAGCCTAATTGGGCAAGTAAAGCAGACCAACAACAGATACTAGATTATATATTATTTGGAGATAAACCTACAGATTACAATCTTGATAATGAACTTAGTAGTTATGGACAAGAGGGATTTAATGGATTCTTTCAAATAAAAGGCGAAGGTCCTAGTAGAGAAATAAAGAAAGATTTAATAAAAGAAATAATAAGAGTTAAGTCTAAATCACAAAGAATACTTACAGATGTTTTTGATGCGTCAGGTAGAAGAGCTCCTGAAGCAAATGAAATAGGAATGGTTAGGTCTGAATTAAATTCTTTTTATAACAATCCAAGTAAATTTTTATACGATAGATTATCTTTTAGATACAGAAATCAAGGCGCTAAAAAATCTGCATTAAACGATATGTTCTTTAATGATATATTGAATACTGTTGATGATTATAAAAAAGTGTTAAGAGGAGGATTGCAACCTAAAAATATATTAGTAAATATTGATAGAGCAAATATTCAGCAAATAAAAGATTCTACAATATCAGGATTTTTAATAGAAAAAATGTCTCAAGATAAATTAACTTTTGAATCTTACTCTGATAAATCAACTAAAGAAGGAGCATTTGCTAGGCAAGGTGTAGAAGATATAATGGATAGATTAAATGCATTTAGAAGTTTATCTCCTAACGCAGACTATGAAGCATTAAAAGAACAACTTGATGCTGATGATGGTATTATATCAGATATTCCCTTAAGAAAATATTTAAGTAAATATAATGATGGAAGTGTTAGTGAAAGAGAAGTAAAAAGTTATTCATTATTGCATTCTGCTTTAGAAAAACAAAGAACATCATTACAAAGATTTATTAGAAATGCTGGTAAAAATCAAACTGAATCTGTATTAAGAGCAAAAGATAAATTAAAGAATACACATGAATTTTTAGATTATTTAAATGAAAAAGAAAATGAAATAATAGAAAAAAGCATTGGTAAAACAAAAGGTTTTTATCAAACTAGAACTAAGAATATAAAGTTTGGAAGCAAAGGTAGAATATATAATAATAAAAATACACCTGCTTATGTATATCAAAAGATAACAAATAAAGAAGGTAAAATATTTTTTAAAGAAGCTGGATGGATTGCTCCAAGAAACAATTATGTATTTAGTGGTGGTGAATATTATATTATTGATAATCCTATACGATATGCTGATGTAACAAAGAAAGAATACATTGATGCTATATCTATGTTAATGCAGACTGGTGATATACAAATAAGACATTTAGGTATAGACCCTGCTAGAGAAGAATCGTTTATAAGAGACTTTAATAATTTAAATAGAATGATGAGTGGACTTGTTCAAGAAACATATACACAAAGTAAAGACTCTCCTTTTTCTAAAGAAAATTGGGATATAGCTAAGAAAGTAGAAGATAATTTAGTATCTACTTTTATTGAAAAATATTCAGATGGAAAACAATTAGACCTTAATCAAAAAGAAAGTGCTTTTAATAATTTAATTAGATATATGTTAAAACCTCAATTAAACTTTAGTGAAATAGGATATGCAAAAAATACTAATGTTAAAATGCCAGGCTTAAAACAAAATAAAAGATTAGGTTCTGCTGTATTTAGACACTTAAAAGATAGAGGGCATGATGATTTATTAGAAGATATAGTTAGAAACTATGGAGCAGAATTTAGAAGAAGATATGATGATGTTCATAGTGAGCAAGAATCTAGATTTTATAGAAGTGATTTATATGCTATGGATGATGGATTTTACAGAACATATAGCGACCCTACATTAGAGTATGCTGTAACAAATAGATTGTTATTTGATAGTCCAGCTTTATCAGCGCATTTTAGACATGATATTGGTAGATTAGGTAATACATCAAAGAACTTTTATGATAGTGAAGGTAATTATAGTGTACTATTTAAGTATGGTAATTATAAAGATATTGATGTAAAAACAAGGCTTGCTCGTGATGACAAAGATAGAATCATAGGCAAGGATGAAACAGAAAGATTATTGGAGTGTTATAGATAATGTCTCAAATAGCAAATTGCGCAGTAATACAAGAGCCAGAACAATTTACTAAAAAAAATCTAGACTTACTTAGAGGTTTATTTAATGGTGATTCAGTAACTATTGAAGGAACTAAATACAAACTTGGTGATTCAATAACAAAAAATTATGGTGATGTAGACTCTGAACTTGGTAGAAAGATGTTTGATATTATTGTTGATAGAGGTACTGGTAAACCTGCTATTGATTCTTTTACTGGATTTACTGAAGCAGATTTTAGAAGAGTAAAAAATGAAATATTAAGAGAAGCAAAAAATTTAAAGAATCCTAAACTTAATATACTTGAAAGAAATTTATTTGTTAGAAGAGGAGTAATGAATAAATATGCTATTACAAAATATATTAATAGAGAAATAAATAACGCTGCTAACTATGAAAGAACTCAATTCTCTACTTATATAAAAGCAAATCAAGAAATAATGAAACTATTAAAAACTGATGCTATAAAAAATAGAGGTGAGTCTAAGTTTAGATTAGGTATAAAGTCTGTTAGGGATTTAGAAAAATTAGAAAATGATTTAACAATCGCTGCTAGTAATCCAAAAAGTCCAGAACAAGCAAAAGAAGTAATGGATTTATCTAATCAAATGGCAGAAATATTTAAGTCTGATGGTGGAATGCCTTTACAAGAACTTCGTATGTTTTTAGAAGGTGATTTAAAACAAGAAGGCAATTCTTATTTTAAGTATGAAAATGATGGTAAGAAAACTAAAATATCTGAAGAGGTGATTCAATCTGGTAAGATAGCAAGAAGACTATTAAATGACATGGGAGTTGTTCTTATAAATGGATTGAAACAACATAAAAAAGTTGTAAGGCAATCATATTTAAATACTAGTGATAAACTAGCATCTTTACTTCCTAATGGTGAGAAGGTTCAAAGATACGAAAAACTTATTGATGACCAGATAAAAGCAGTACAAGAAGGAATAAAAGATGGTAATTACTTTCCTCATTATTTAATGGAATCATTTCTTAATATAGAAAAAATAATGGATAGAGCAGAGAAAGATAGTTATAAAAACATTGATACAGATTTAAATGATTTATCTAAAATATTTACAGAGATGTCTAAAGAAATAGGTACTCCTAAAAGTGCTTTGTTTAGAGGTGATATTGCTTATGAAAACTATCAAAAGAATCCTATAGCAGTATTAAGAAAGTATTCATTAGATGCTATTGCATTTAATAAAACTAATTATTTAAAAAACTTAATGTTTGAAGGACTTAGAAACTTACCTAAAGATGCAGATGTAGCAGAAGGATTGGGTAATTATATATTAGACACATATACTATTGCTGAAAAGGGATATCAAGACAGACCATCATGGGTAAATAAAACTGTCAGGACATTAACAGGTGTTCAGTTTCTTAGTAAGTTAGGTTTTGGTATCGGTACAGCTGCTAGAAATACAATGTCTGGTATGTACTATTTACAAGGAGTAGGTAATAGAGCATTTGTTAAATACTTAAGAGAGTATGAATTAGCAAAAGACCAAAAGATATATGGTGAAAAAGGTAAAGAACAATCACTTGCAGATATTATTACTGCGGTAGAAAAAGAACAAGGATTTAAATTTGAAGATATGGCTTCTCCTTTATTTACAGAAGGATTAGTACAAACAGAAGGTGTAAAACAAAAAGATGTAGAAGTTAAGATGGATGCTGATGGAAACTTTAAACTTCAATATAAGGATGGTAAAAACTGGAGAGCATTTGATAGTGCAATGACAGCCGCAGCTGGTAAAGGTGCTATCTTCCAAAGGATTACAGAAAACTTTTTAAGAAAACATATGTTTAGATATAGTTTTATTTCAAAGTTTAAAGAAATGAAAAGTGGTGGGTTAGGTAATCAAGCAGCTATAAATAGAGCAAAGAATCATGCATTAGATATGGTAAATAAATATGCATTTGAATATTCTCCCTCACAAAAAGCACCAATTGTAGGTGGTACTAAAAGTGGATTAGGTGCAGTTGGTCAAGTTGCTTTTCAATTTATGCATTATCCTATGTCTTTTCTTCAATTACAATCTGAAGTATTAAGAAAGTCTAAAGATGCTGTTATTGCTAAACAATGGGATTCTCCTGACCTTCATGTTCCACTTAGATTCGCAGGGCTATATTTAATGACAGAGTTTTTAAGTGGAGTTTTAAACTTAGATTTACAAAGACTAATGGAGAACGATACAGTTGAAAGAATTAAAACACTAAAAGCTGGAATGGAAGGAGAAGATGCTAAGGGTAGAGGTTTCTTAGGTCCTACCGCAGGTGAATTATTTTATTATGCTACATTATTTGATATAGTTAAGACACCAGATAATCTATTCGCTGATATGATTGTTGGATATAATGATGCATATGGAATGACTGATGAACAAAAAAGAGCAAGACTTCTTTCATCTTTGAATGTTCAAGCATCTAAATTTATTACAAAAGATTATCCAGCTTTAAGAAATGGTAATGGATGGGATTTAATGATGCACGAGTTTGGATTATATCCTAATGCAAGAACTAGAGAAATGAGAAAGAAACAACCTTTCAAGACTATAATGCCACCAGTTCCTAAAAAGAAGAAATCTAAAGGCAAAAAAGAATTAAAAAGAGAATCTGATATAGAGTTGTCAAAACTTTATAGAGCAATGGGGATATAAATATAAGGAGAATCCCCACTGCCCTTGAAATTACTTTGCTAAATAGATTCCAATCGTATAAGTATTAAATAGTATAAGTTTTATTTCAGTATGTGAAATATCATAATGCTTTTCAAAGCAAAATGAAAATGGAAAAAGATTTACTTTTAATATATAACTATTTAATTCATCATCGTTAAATCTATTTGATGCGATACCAATAATATTATCTCCTAATATCATTTGTTTCCTCTCTTCTTTAATTTAGTTAATGCATCGATTTTATCTTTTAAATTCATATTATCTAATGCAGTTTTTAAAACTCCAAACATTCCTATAAGCACAGCATCAGCAGTATGTAGTGTTACTTTCTTTTTTAGTAAGCCTTGTTTATCAATTACTCTTTGTGCAATTAATTTTATTTCTTTTTTCCTACTTACTTTATCTTTTGGTAACTCTAATGATTTCATCCATACTTGTGGAGCAATGAACTTTGTTTCTATCTTATTAGCTGCTAGCAGACCTTGCCAAATCCCATAGTTAGTACCGAATTTAAACGCACTGCTACGAGCATCCGTTGGGAATGCGTGTACTTGCTCAATGTATGCTGTAATTGGTGTTGTGTTTTCCCATGTTATTCTGTATGGTTCTAATATTTCTGCCATCTCTTCTATAGTTTTTGGGCATTTATACATTTCAATTATTTTATCACCATTTACAAATACAATTCCTCCACTACGACCTGGGTCTATTCCTATAGTAATCATTAGAAGTCTTTCCTTTCTGTATACTTGTGTCTTGTAGTATATGTTTTTTTCTTGTAATTACCAGACCATTTTCTGGGAGTATACTTGTCTCCTATTATCTCACCTTTAAATACATTAATTACTTTAGTAGTTATCTCATCCATAGTTTGATTACCTATTGTAGTATTGTTATACTGCTTACATCCTTTATTAAATGTATCATCAGGTATTATCTTTGGACTGCTACCATTAACAAGTTCAAACCAATAACAGGTTCTATCATGTTCGTAGTAGCAGCCATTACAAGATTTATTTTGAATCATCTTTCGCTAGTTTATCGTTCATGTAGAATTTACAACGATTACCATTAAATCCAACTTGATGTGTACCTATCCTACCATATCTACTTTTAGCTACAATGATTTCACTTTTGTGTTGGTCATACCTTTCGCTATCAAAGTTATGTCCATAGAATACAAACATAGCAGACTCCGCTGTTTGTTCAATCACACCACTTTCTGCGTAATCACTCATTCTAGGTCTAGGGTCAATACGTTTCTCAATCTCTCTGTTAAGTTGAGATACTAAGATAACACTACAATCTTCAGACTTAGAAATCCATTTGTATTCTTGCATAATCTTTTCAATCTCGAATCGTCTACCCTCTTTGATACCATCTACTTGAATCAATTGTATATAGTCATCAATAACAACGTCTGGTTTATGCTTAGATATTTCTCTTAGACAATCATCTAGACTTCGTATGTTATCATACATTATTAGATTTTTGTACTTATCTTTCATAAAATCAGATGTTACTTCAAACTCTTCTTTACTATTATCATCAAGTTCATTTCTGCGAACATGACCATACTCAAGACCTTTGCTTTCCATAACTACCATCTTTTTAAGCATCTCTGTGTTAGACATCTCACGATTAAATAGCATCACATTGTATCCCTGATAGATAAGTCCACGAATAATATTAATTATAAGAGTAGTCTTACCATGACCGGGTCTGCCTCCAACAACAGTAATTTCTTTACGAGTCATACCACCTGCGAATGAATCAAGATGTGCTAAGTTAAATGGTATTAGATTAGAATCTTCTTCCATTACTTTCTTCATATCTTCAATCAATACATTCATATCTACTTGTTTAGATGGTTGTATGTTCTTTAGTTCTTGAATAAGTTTGTTATGCTCACTCAATATTTCTTTTACACTACCATTACTATCATAACTAGCATCTACAAGTTTAGTTGCTGACTTTGCAGTTTCTCTTTGTATGTACTTTTGCCATACTATCTTTGCATAGTTCTCAACATTAGCAGTGCTTGGTGCGAAATCAGTAAGTCCAGTCATAAAGTATGCAAGTTGCTTTCCACTCATTTCTTGTACTTTATCTGATAGAGTAATAAAATCTATATCTATCTGGTCTCTGTACAATTCTTTGAATGCAATCCATACATCTTTACAATCATTATTGTAGAATGCTTCATTACTTCTTACCCAAGCCATAGCAATTTCTTGTTCTCTTGCATCACCTTTAAGTATACACCCAAGCAATGCTTTTTCTGCATCTTCGGAGTGTGGTAATGTTTTTGCTTCTTCGCTCATTAGTCCTCCTTAAATATATTTATTTGTTGTGTTGGTTCATAATTTATTATAACATATTCTTTCCTACCTTTTTGTCTAGCTTCATCAGTCGCTCCTACATATTTCCAGTCAAGAGTTCTACAATCAAAGTCTTTATATAGTTCAGCAACTTCTTCTCTGTAATCATAACTCACCATAAAATGACCACCATTATCATGAATCTTTTGTACAGATTCTCTTAATCTTTCATGGTCTTCCATATCAAAACTATGATTATAATATGAGCCTTTTTCTGTTGCTACAATATATGGAGGGTCTAGATACCAGAAATCACCTTTTCTAGGGTTATACCTATCAATAAGTTCTTCAAAATCTAAGTTCTCTATTGTTGCACCACCTAAAAACTTTCTTGAATATGTCAATTCTTCTTCCCAGTTTTTGTTCATATCTTTATTCATCGAGAATGGAGTATGAATTAGTTTGTTAAAACTATATCGTATACAATATAGATACTTAGCAGCTTGTAATGGGTCAGGTATCTCGAATGTATGATTTTCATCTCTTATCTCTCCTTTGAAATCTAAGAATAAATCACGACTTTTGGGAATCCAAAATAAATTATCTATTAGTTCTTTTCTTTTTAAGATAACACTCATGTAAAGATTTACAATGTTCTTATCTTTATCATTAAGTACGTTCCATTTTGCTTTAGCCTTCCTAAAGAACATAGAAAGACCGCCTGCAAACACTTCTATATACCTCTCATGAGGGGGCAAAAGAGGGATAAGTTTTTTACTCATCTCATATTTACCCCCATAATAAGGAAGTACAATCGGGCAATCGTACCAATCTAAACTAGGCACTAGCTATTCGTACCTTTGCCATTTTACATATCTTAGCATAGATTCTTGCTTCTAACTTGTGTGTAGCTTCTGCTTTTCTATCCATACCATGAGTTGCTACATTAGTTGCTACGTTTAGCAGGTCCCATAGATTATTAGGGTTTTCTGCGATTAGTAGATTAGTAATGTAGTCTGATGATTGTAACGGAAACATCTTTAGTATATCAACAATATGTGATTGCTGAACTTTAGTACCATGAATAACAGGAAACTCATCTTTCATAATTCGTTTTGTTTTCTTGATTGTTTCTTCAATCACACCTTCAATATCTTGCAAGTCCATGTTTTGTATGATGTGTTTGTTCTTGTATTTATCAGCAACAACACCAATCACCAATCCATTTGTGCATACTAGTCTGAATGCTCCTGCTATAATATTCAATCCAACAGTTCCATCATAACTATTTGACCATACTATTTCTGGTGTACATATATCACCATTACTGATAGTAATCTTATGCTTATCAAATTCATACTTTACAATACTTCTTGCTCCTTTACCAAAAGTTTGAACTTCTTTTAGATTACCACCTTCTTTACTAATTATATTGTCAGACTTCTCTAAGATTGTAGAGTTATTAATAAGTCTATAATTCTCTGTCATGCAAGATAAAATATCTCCAGTATCTTCTCTTACAATAAACTTATATCCAGTATCTTTAGTATCTCTGTGTGGAAGTTTGCTAGTTATTCTAGCTGGTACTTCTTTAACAGGAAACATTATGTCGTTTATGTTTGCTTTCATTATTTCTCTCCTACTTTTATTATCGGTGGAACTCCACCAATTCTTTTACGTTCTAGTTCTCTTATTGCTTCGTTATCTTGTCCTAATGTTTGTAATATCTTTTTAAGATAAGGAAACCCTTTACCTTGATTATGATGTCCACCTTGATAGTATTGTTCAATACCATAGTCTATAATCTTATCATCTATATCTTTTATACCCACAAGAAACTTCCAATATTCTGTTCTGTTTTGTGATGGTATCAAATCATTGATAAGTGTTGCTATGTTATTGATTTTATTTCTAGTATACTTTGTTCTTGCTCTAAGCATCTCGGACATTTCTTTACCCATCTTATTACCTCTGTTGTAAAGGTCAAATCCACAAGAAGGACATTTGCTAAACCTATTTGTTCTATAGGCCATTGATTCTCTTCTCCTTATATGCTTGCGATTGTTCGTCTTGTATTTTACGTTGTAATAATTCTTCTCGTTTATTCCATACTGAGATTAATATTCCAGATACTTCTGCAGCTTTGTGTCCATCATCTCCTATTGCTACATTAACTGCAAATCTTATCTCTTCTAATGAAAAACATTTTTCCATTCTCTCTCCTTTTTTATTTTGTTACTCTTGTTCTCTTATTTTTCTTATCTATACAATAGTTTACCCACCAACCATTACCATGCTTATTTAAAAACTTATCTCTTTCTTTTAAATATTCTTCTTCACTTTTAAACAAGAATCCTCTTGGTCTTGATTTGTCATAATAATTTGTCATTCTACTACCTGCACTTCCGTTTCTAATCCCCATCGTTGCTCTCCTGCGTAGAAAGGGTCATTAGACCTATGATTAGTTACATATACACTAACTGAACTTGGTGTTTTATTTAATACTATTGCTTGTGTTTCTGAATTGTATACTTGTATTAACTGTCCGTCTTCGACATCTTTTAAGTATATTGCTCCCTTTGGTGGTCGCCAATCTGGCTTATCATTCAATGCCTTAGTCGCAAGTTTTGCAATACGGCGCTTGACCTTCTTCCAATAATCCATTTTGTTTCTCCTCTACTGCTTTATTTAAGTTTATTTTTATTACTACTAAATCATTTTTTATTTTTGTCATATTTTTACTTATCTCTGTATTGCCAAATATTTCTGCTGACCTAGATGCATGAACAAGAGATATTATTATGTTTTCTATTTCTGATTTAGTGAACTTTATAGTTGCTGTTGCTTCATTCATGTTTATACCTTTGTGTTTAAAATTTGAGGGCGGCCGTTCTTGGTAGTAGAAGAGAGAGAGAAGAGAGACTTATATAAATAAGTACCGCCCTCTATCTAATTTACAACCAATTCAACGAAAGTAAAAGGGGAGTTTGGCGCCAACCATTTATTAACATAATACGAATCCCGTATACCACATACTAAAGGACATATTTATCAGCCTCCGATGACTTTTTTAAAAAAACTTTGCCAAAAGAGACATTGTTGTTAAACTCCCCCTTATATTACTTTATTCTAGAATGGTACGTCAGCGTCTAATTCATCAGCAGTAATATCTGTACCACCATCCCAAGTATTTACACTTGAGACTTTGAATGTAGACCTAACGTCTTGCTCATTCGGAGGTAGATGTTTAGTATTAGAAGTTACATAAGTTTCTTTCTTAAGTTTTACTATAACTGCTTTACCTACAACATCATCTTCTTCGATAAGCACAAGTTTCTTTACTTCTTGACCATCTACTTTATCTGATTCTAACTCTACATTTAGATTTTCTAACAATTGAAAATACCTAGAGTTTTTACCACTAGAAGAACTATCAAGAAATACAAATGTACCATTGTCTCTGTATGTTCTATCTTTTATATGCTCACAAGTTCCATACTCTTGATTACCATCATCTCCAATTTTAGGAACTAAATCACCATTAGAATCGGTAATATAATTATATCCATCCATTTCATATAATGGTTGAGTACATTCTTCTACTTCAGGTGCTATCTTGTATTGCATATTTACAACAATAGCAGGTCCTGCTTTAGTATTTACTTCTCTTGTATCAAGAGTTGTAATGTGAGCAGGGTATTCACCCTCTTCAACTGGTTTCCAAGCATTGCTATTTGCTGGATTGTATACTGCATCTATTGTTTTTGGCATTATTTATCCTTATCTTTTTTTAGTGTTGCATATTTAGTTACTAGTTTGTTGTATTCTTCCACAAACTTATCTTGCTTTTCATCAGGAGTAGTACCTTTACCACCTCTCATGTATAGCATTGGAGTAACTTCTTTCTTATCTTTTGTTATAAAGACATATGTAGGTGTACTTTTACGTTTGCTGACACCACCAGATTTTTCTAATGATTCAGCAGCCGCTGATGATAGTAGACCTTTTTTCTTTAAGATTTCAACGTTCTTTGCACTTTGCATTATTGACCTCTCTTTCTTTCTGTTATTGTGAATGTGTGGAATGAAGGGTTTATTGTGATTTGTCTTTGGTCTGTGGTTGCAAATACCATCATAGGTTTGCCATTTAGTAATTTATTACCAAGATATTTCACTCTTTGATGCTCTCTTCCATCACTTAATCCAATTGTATATAGTTCGTTCTCTTGCAACAAACTATCATTGTTTTGTTTTATTGGAATCATTTACTCTCCTTTTTGTTTTCTTCTACTTCCCTGCTTAACCTAGCAAAAGATGCTTTGTAATTAGCAGTATTGATTGATTCATCTTCTATTAGTCCTTTGATTTGCTCTAACTTTTCTTCACTTATCTCTGAAGCGAGAACGAGTATATCACTTTTTTCTAAATCAGACAACTCTAAATCATCTACTTGATTACGATAAACATCATCTGCAATATTCATATACATATTAAACGCTTTCTTGATTGCATCTGTATTCGCTGCTTTTACATCGTTACCAATATCAACAAAGTCATTTGTACCTCGTTGCTTTTGTATACGATGAGATGCTGTTACATCACATTCTCTCCAGATACCTTCATCATAAAACTTTAGTCTACCATGCACAACATATGCTTCACTACCTAAGACTTCTGTATTTACAACTTTCCAACTCCAGCCTGGAAACTCTTTATCTGCAATCTCTCTCATATATGAATATTCTACATATTCCATACCCATCTTTTTCTTAATAAATGGTTTAGGAGTTTTGATATTAGATACTTTTTTATGTTTATCTGTTATCGATTTTCTTACTTGTTCAATACCTTCTAGGTTTTCTATTTGTATTATATCACTCATTATTGTTCCTTTATTTTAAGTTACTTGGACATATTGTTTTATAGTTACAATACTTACATTCCCAATCTTCGTATGGTACACCAAACTGCCAACCGGGCCTTAGCTTTTCTTCAAACAATCCACTTTTCATAGTATAAGAGAAACTATTTAGTTCATCCCAATAATCTGTAGCTTTATCAATCCATTCATCTGCATATACTTTTACTTCTCTAATCATACTAGTATTCTTATTATAAAATACTAAGAACATATTTAGTTCTTTTACATCTAGTTCTTCTTTGATTGCCATACCATATGTTGCTAATTGCATACGATACTTATCAAACTCGAACACAGGTTGTTTGTTTTTCTTTATACCAAACATAGTAGACCACTTATAAGCAGCTGTTGTTTTAAGGTCATAAAGATTAAATACACCATCTTCTTCTATGTACTCACCAATATCAAGTGTACCTGTTACATTATATTTATCAAGATTTACTTTCTTTTCTGAAAATATATGTATTTTTTTGTTTGTTATTTCTTTTGCATTCTTTTCTAAATGATGTGTTATTGCATCTTCAAAATCTTTATGCACAACTGTACCAAGTCTCAATACTTTGTATGATGAATCATCCATGTCATCTTGTGGATAATCTTCAAGTCTGTACATTTGTTTACGATAACAGCTACCTGCTGATGATGCATGAAACTTACCATCATCTCTGCTTTCTGCATTTTCTTGATTTTTATGTTTTAAAAAATCTAAATATATATCATGTATATTCATACTCTCTCCTTTTTGTAAATTTAACAATATTAAAGTTTATATCCAATAAGATAATGCAAAGTGGAGGTACAAGAAGGATAAACCCCCACTCTGCTGTATGCCACAGAAAACGAATTAAGTGGCTGCTAAACCCCAAAAGAAAAATGCTCTAATATTTCTTTTACCTTTTAAGTTTGATTCTTCCTTTGCTTTTTTCAAAGCTGCTCCTTTAAGCTCAATACAATTCCACCTAGACCATTTTGTACCATCCATTGTATCTTCTACAAATTTCCAGAACTTCTGAGTACCATATCTGGGATGTTTTGTTACCATTTTAAAACCATCAGATGTGGTTATTGTACCATTGTATCCATCATGTCCATGTTGATAATGCGCTTCTGCGCAACATTCTTGATATGCTTCAAAAGCACTTTTAAACCTACCTATTGCAAAGTCTTGATGATGATGTGCTCCCATTACTTTAACTCCTTCTCTAGTTTATGTATATCATGTTGAAGTTCATTTACAATATCTTCTGAATCTTTACAGATACTAATCATTGTTTTGTAACTAATATCTAATTTCTCTGCTTGATATTTAAGTTTATCAAACAAATCTTCAATTTGTATTTCCATATTTTACCTCTAGCTCATTATAGTTTTTTATGATAGCAAACCATTGTCTTTTATCCATTGATGACATATCTCTTGCTTGTGGACTTAACATATTATACATACCAGATGCTTGTATACGTTTGTATTCTTCAAACATCTCTTTTGTTATTTCATTTGTTGCTGACATATTATCTCCATCCAAGCATACCATAATTACTCCAACCTTTGCAGATACGCTTTATTTTATTGTTCTTTTTTGTTTTTTTATTTAATCCATATCTAGGATTATAATCTTCTATTGTTTTATGTTTTCTACTTCTACCCTTCATTCTTCTTCCTCTCCATTTATTCTTCTATTAATATAGTTCTGTGCATAAGTAGTAACTGCTACTACTTCTTCTTTTGTAAGACCTAACTCTTTTGATAATTTTGACATCATTACAGAAAATGTAACTTTATCAGGATGTGCTTTTTTCTCATCAAATCCATGAGCTGCAAGTAATTGCAAACTTACAAATGCAGTTA
>Ga0208767_1000468_pt1 | contig 33294 bp, 41 predicted proteins | sample VirMetDEL_Mar_21_FD_184514 | JGI IMG/M metagenome (GOLD analysis project Ga0208767, IMG submission 184514) | Aqueous microbial communities from the Delaware River and Bay under freshwater to marine salinity gradient to study organic matter... | ecosystem: Environmental > Aquatic > Marine >... | reverse complement strand
CTGCTTTCGTTTCAATCAACTGCTTCAACAGTTTAAGCAAAGATGATCTGTGTATTTTGTTATAGGCATATGGATATCCGCCGCGGTCTATTATTAGCATCATAGTTCTCTCCAATTCTTTTCAATAATGTTTGCGATCTGTTTGAAGGACAGGGATTTTCCTTTGTCATCTTCTCTGTCGTTCAGTTCGTATAATACCCAAGACCTCGATCCATCTTTTGCTTTATACTCTTTAGGGAGCCATCCGTCTGATGAGTCCATCCCAGCCCAATCTTGTACCTCTGGTGATAGGTCTCCTGCGCCGTCACTATAGTATTCCCCACTTATTTCGCACAACACTCCAAGACAACAGTAAGTATCTCCATCTTTCAATTGTGTTCTACCTTGCTTGTATTCGCCTGATCTAAGGACTGCTACCCATTTTTCCATCACTTCTCTTTTCATTCTATTCTACTCCTACTAATTTACGTATTAAGTCCTTCACTCTCAGTCTACTATCTGCTAACAGCTCTGCTGATTGTATTGGGTCAGTCTCATAGGTGAAGTCTTCAAGATTCTTTTCAATCTTCTTAAGTTGCTTGATCATTTCTAGGTCTGTCACTTTCATTGCAGTCTCCTATGCTGCTAACAGTTGAATGTTCTCTAGCAATTTCTCGTTATGTTTTTGATAAGCCTTAGCCTTTGAATGTTTACGTAGATTCTCATTCACAATATTGTATAATGTCCACACGTTATTCCCTTGATCATCCTCTCTTCTCTGATCTTCAAACACTACGTCCTTAATTGTTTCCGTCTTTGCTTTCTTACTCATGGTAAGATTACCTACAATTTCTATCATTTTGTTTTCACTCAGTTCTTGACAAGTCAATTCGTTCAGTTCCTTCATTGCCTCCACTGTATCCTCAACTAGTGCAACAATCCTTAGAGGTAGTGACTCAATTTTCCTATCAAAGGTAGGCCCTACTCTGTGAACTATACGTTCACTGTCAAAAATGTCACCAGCTACTAGGCCATTAGAGCATACTAATCTGAACACACCGCCTATCAAGTTGAATGCCCTTGATCCATCCGTTGAATTGATGACGCTGATCTGTGGCCTCAATCCACCTAGTCCTATGTGTTCGTAGTCAGTGAATACATAGTCAACTACTAGTTGTTTCTCTCCATTCTGTCTGAATTTCATTTCGTAATTCAGTCCTGTCTTTGCCAGTGCTTTGTCCATCATAGACAGCACGTCTGTATGTGGTAGATTCTGATATGTGTTGTTCATTGTTACTCTCCTACTAGTGAATTGATTATGTCATAAAGTTCTCTGTGTAATTCGGTAAACATTTCTCTCTTGTGTATCTTAGGAAATCCTGAGCATGAATGTTCGAGGGTATTGCTATGTCCTATATTAAGTCTATGGTATAGATCACTCAATTCCTCCATTGACTCTAGTGTTATAGTCATTGTTATAGGTTCAAATAGTTTTGTATTCTTTTCAATTGTCAGTTTCATTACGCCACCTCAAGTTCTCTTGTTTCATTTTCAGTAGTCCACGACTTAGACTTAGCACCGTGATAGATCAATCCTATCTTACCTGATCCACTTAGGAAAGCTACCTTGTCATCCTTACTAGCATCGTCATAGCCCGCCGCTTCAAGCGCCGCCTTAGATTCAAACACTCTACTGTGTCTGTCGTTGTCCCTAATTAGGTGGTCAAGTTTGCCGCCTTCACTGAATATGACTACAAAGTTTGTCGGTGTTGTGATTCTTCTAAAGAAAGGTATCGATTTAGTGTATGCATAGAATAGAACGTCTTGATTTTGCTCCATTACCTCAATCCACTTAGCTAGGTATCCTGCTGAGTAGAAGTCACCACTGTCATGTATTCTCACTACCAAAGTCTTGCCTTTGGCCGCCGACCTCTTAGCCTTGCCAGCTATCTCAGCACTCATCACTTGTACAAAGTCATCTTGTAGTGTAGCTTGTAATCTACGTTCAAAGGCAGGCTTCACATTACCCCATACATAAGCACCTTGCTGTGCGTAGCATCCCTTAGCACACTCCCCTGCTAGTGGGCAAGTCTTAATACCTGTCTCACTTTGATATGCAGGTATTCCAAAATTCCATATGTCAAATTTGTCGCCGCCGCTCTTTTTGATTTTGCTATTCTGTGTAAGTAGTTTGCTCATGATTGTTATCCTTATTTGTCTAGGTCTAGTCTGTTTAAGAAGGCTCTCAAGTCTCGCGCTTCTTTAAATGTTAATGTCACACTGTCTCTTAGTTGGTCGTGTACCTTAGTACTCACTTCAATCGCTTGTCTTTGGTCTGGCAAGTTCACATATTCAGTGACTAGGAAAGCCTCATTGTCATACATTCCATTTACTGATATTGATTTTGAATAGTGTTTCATTTGTTATCTACTCCAAGTGTGTTTATATGATCGTATCTGATACCAAGGCACTTGAGGCATTGGTCTTATGAGACATAAGCAAACTATTAAGTCTTTAGTCATTTCAGTAGCTCCATTAGTGACTTCAATTCATCTGCCTTAGATTGTAAAGCTTCAATGTCAATCCACCTCATGTTTATTTCAGTAGGCTCTGGCTCTGGCTTAGACCTTACGTCATCCAGTAATTTCTCATATTTCAACTCATCAATATTCAAAAAGTTATCCATGTTCTCTCTCCCTTTCAAGTTCTAGGGTTTGTTTAGCTATCTCTACACATAGTAGACATACACCTTCCTCATTCAGTTCGCTTGCCTCGACTACATCAAGACATGAAGCACATGGTTGATGATATACTCTCATTAGGCTACCTTCCCGTGTTTGAATTGATTCATGTTTTTGTCATGGTGTGGCCATGAGCCTTGCACTTGTCCGCAGTGTCTACATATAGTGAATTGTACATAGTCCCCATAACCTTCAGGTCCTAACCATTCAGGTACGTACCCATCGTGTTCCTTACCTGATTTCACACCTCTAGTGAAACATCTATCACTACATTTAGCACTCACTTCTACTAGCTTAGCGGTTCCCCCGCACGATTGACACTTCATTTTAATACCCCTTTACTAACTCACTAATTTCGTAGTCTATATATTCGGCTCTCTCATATAGTTCCTCAAGGCTGCTACAATCTTCTAAAAGGTTTTCAATTTGAACTATTCTATGTTGTATATCCTGCTTATTTCGTTTAAGGTTTTCAAGAGTTTTCAAGCCCTTATACACTTTCAGTTTTAGCATTTTTCAACTCCTTTAAACAGGTGATTAGTTTGTCTATCTTATCGTCATTTAGTACAATACATACTGTGGATTCGTCACCACCATCTATAAATACATCTAGGTATCTAATACCTGCAGGTCTATTGTCAACTACCTCTATACAATCCGCACTATTGGTACAATATATACGCTCTCTCATGCCGCCTCTCCTATTCGGTTGTGTAATTTCACTAACTCACATTTACGTTCAAAGTCTGGCTCTAGTTCTATACATACTTCTACATAGTGTAGCTTCTCTTTTTTGGACATTTTAAGATAGTCCAAGGCCGTCAATTCTTCTAGCTTTTCCATTGTTTACCTCACTTAATGAAGCCTTGTTGTTTAAGCCAGTCCGCCGATGGTGGCGGCGCTTTATGCTTACGGTTTGATGTTGTCATTTTGCTGCCTTTTTTGGCGCGCTTCTCAGGATACCTAGTCACTTCGACCAGCTCCCCATGTAGTTCTATAACACTACGCTGCAAGTCTGTGCTCTTCAATTTTCACCTCGTTTATATATGACATTCCATTTAGGGATGAAGCTACTATAAGAGCATCATCTAGGTCAGCTTCAAATAGGTAGTGCATCCACTCGTTCGGTGCAACTACTGATTTTATTAGAATTTCGTATCTCATAAAGAAACCTCCCAGTTATCTATCAAGTAAGTGAATTGTTTAGGTGTAAATTTATATCTACTCGCTAAGTGATTAGTTAAAAATCCATACTGTCTATAATTTATATGTGCGTTAACAATAAAATAGTCATCCTCTTCAGTATTACACCATAGATAAAGCTCGCGATCATTGTATTGTGTTATATCTCTCACTAGTAAAGCCCTCCTAGGCCTGTAATTACTGAAACTATCAAACTTGTGTAAAGTACTATCAACATGTAAATCATTTTATTCGCTCCTATTTCGTGGTAACTCATCAGGGTAGACTACCAATATCTACCGATAGGAGAGACATAACGCCTCTAATGTGGTGGGCCATTGTGTGTGGCTCGTATGAAGATTGAAAGACTTTGGTGACTCATCAGGATAGGCTACCAACACCTATCGACGGGAATTCCGGCGTTCCATCCGCTCGCGCGGCGCTTACTTTTCCCGTTTCGTTATCTCTCTTGTGTGATAATCGGTTAACTCAATGTAGTTATTCAGTAATAACCTACCCAATTATCTCGTAGTATCCAGCTATCTGATGATACCGCTAGCTATTATCAGGATTCCACTCCCTACATATAACCTAAGGTTGCATACTACTGCACCCCAGCAAAATTAATTGCCTTTTCGTAGCACCTATTTGGCGCTTGGTATCAAAAGTCCGTTTTAACTTTAAAGGTATCAGGTTGGACTACCCGTTCACTCGCTTTCGCTATTGAGTGATTCACTTACTGCAATTATTTATGACTGTTACAGTTTCCCAGTGTGTATTTAGTATCAGCTTGGGCATCCCCTGCGCTGCTTACTCTCTCTTTATCGGTCAGAGCTTTTAAAAACTTTAGCTCTTTTTTGAGTTTTTTGGGCTTTCTTTTCACTTGGTGAAAGTAATCACCCCTAACTCAATTCTCTTATCGGCGGCCCTTATCAAAAACTTTAGTTCTTTTTTTAGTGTCGTTCACTTTATTTCTAGGAAATAGGTGGTTGACTTTGGCCTCTCTCTCTTATCGGCGGGGTGTTTGGAAACTTTAGTAGAAAATTCAATTTCTTTTTTGTTTCTTGGTTCCCTGCCCAAGTTCTATAATACATATCGGCGCGGCAATATAAAAATAAAAACTCTCTTTTTTCCCTAAACATATCAATAGGTTGCAAGGCACAATTAGATCAGTGAATCAGAAAGTCCAGTGATTACAATAGGTTAGATAGGAGAATTGTACAGACCATCTATTTCCAATTTAGGTATATATAGTAGAAAAACAAAAGCCAATAATATCAAGGGGTTACATGTCGGCGGGAAAAAAGAGCACGATAAGGCACTAGAATGATTGACAAAATCAGCAAAGTTCAACTTTATAGATAGTATACCGATAAGTGTTATGTTACTAGATGTTATTGAAATTCAGTAACACGATGTAAGCAGGAGGGAACACCATGCTACAGGATTTGACAACATATTTACTAGCTGTAACCAACCTTTTATTAGCAGTATATTTGATAGCACAGATCGCTACAATGTAAACCAAGGGAGAGCACCATGAGACTAGCACCATACTTAATCGTAAATATCGTGATCTATACACACGCGATCACCCAAATATTCTAAAATAACCAATAATATCAACGGTGAACCCACCTCCTTGCAAGGTTCATGCCAACGCAGAGAGCAGTGTACAAGTGGGGACAGGGGGGGTAGGCAGGGAGAGAGATTCCGTTATACACTCTGGACGGTTTTTGGGGCCTTTTAACTACAACTAAAGTATCATTTATGGGCCTTTATCGCCATAAGTATAAGGATAGTGTGAGTAAAGTGCGAGTAAGCTGCTACTAATCCACAGGAATAACTGGCTGTTGCTACAACAAATTGATAGGAAAGTTGTAGAAAGAGTTGAAGACAGTCAGTGATGAAAGGGATTAGATCCGCGAAGCGGTGATTATTCAGGTACATTAAATTGAGGTTTATCTAGATAATAAAAGCTAAGTCCTTGAAATCACTGACTAAAGTAATATCCCACCTATTTGCAATTAGTAATAATTACCAAAATGAGTAGAAAATAATGCTTGACAAGATTTTAGGAGATTGATATAATAAGTATATAAAGAAGATTGAGAGCTACAAAATTATAAGTAGACGAGAATACGAGTCTACTGGCGTTAGCCATACCTACAAGGAGATGGGATGAAGATCTATAAAGCAGTATACAAGAATAGAGCTATGGATTATACGACCATTGGGTATTACAAAACTAAGGAATCTGCATCTAAGTCTTTGATAGAGCATCTTGATAACGTAGGTCTTCCTTATGAAGAAACTACTACTATTGTTTTTACTGTTCATGTTGAGGACTAGGAGGATATTGGAATGAAAGAGACAAGAATTCAGAAGACAGTCTACTATTATGTAGACCTTATGAGCAGAGCTAAGACTCAGAGCAAGAGAGCTGAGCTTTATGCACAGATGTTATTTGATATAAAGAGTGCCACCAAATTTGACGCTCTAGAAGTCAAGGCTCCTAAGAAGAGTGAATGGGTGAAAATACCCAAAGAAGGTAAGGTAGTACCTTTTAAGAAGATACCTATGCCTAAATTAGAAACTATGTGGGTAGACGAAGTCTCTATAAATGAAGACGATCGAAAAGAATTAGAAGATAGGGTAAGAGGTAGATTTCTATCTACATTCAAAGCGGAGGATTCTGAGGACTGAAGATCTCCCAGTAGGGATAACTATCTATGGAATTGACTAACTTACTCTAAAAACATCCCTTGAGGGAGGCACAATGATTGAAGTACCTAACGCCGTCATATTATTTATCGGAATAGTATTTATTATATGTCTAGATCTCATAACAGGAGGAACCCATGATTAGACTAGAAACAGCTTACGAAGAAATCAATACAGTAGGTGGCAAGATCTTAAGCATTCAAGCAATGAAGGAAGGATTCTTCAGAATCAAAATAATCAATGATGGGGTCATCAGTGAGGTATTATTGACACACCCAAATATGGATGAGCTTCTTGGCGCGATCTATAGAGCATACGACATTCAAAGAAAAGTCGGATAATTAAAACCAGAAAAATCAGATTGACTAATCAGCCAATTTATGATATAATAGGAGTACACACAATGGCAGTTGGTAGAAAACAAGAGAGATACAAGAATCGTGTCGGTAGGATCCTTACGGAAATTCTGTACGGAAACAAATTTGATGATGCTAAAGGACTGACCAGAGTGATCAACCTCAGTAGCTTTTCAAAGCACCTACAATATTCCCAACCAGACATAGTCGAATATCTCAGATTCATGGAAGGCGCTGGCCTGTTAGAAGATCTTCGTATAGACTACAAGACTATCTACCTGACTATCGCTCCTCCTGTTGGAATCAAAAGGAAGACGAATGAAACGGCACAGACGGCATAATGCCTACGGTGCTCTAATACTACTAGCAATACTCAAGGGACCAGTAATGAAAACAGAATCAATGAAACGTCTAAAGGAACAGCTTGGCATTCCTGAAACTACGGAAGAGAAAGACGAGTCAATGACTCCTGAAGAAGTATCTGCTAAAAAAGTAGAAGAGACTAAGAAGAATAAGAAGTACAAACTGAAGAAGAAGAAACCAGAAGTAGCTGCACTAGATCCAGAGATGGGCGAAGAAGATACTGAGCTGACTCCTCCTTCTCCTGTGAATGGAGCATTCTAAGATGGAAAGAAAGACAGCCAGTAAAAAAGGCGTTAACAAAATGGAAGATATCAAAAAGAAGAGAAACAAAGGTTTCAAGGATCTTTTTGGTTTTGGTGATGAAGACGAGAACGAAGCTTTAGCGGATAAGAAGAAATCTAAAAAAGGCAAAGGTCTTGATAAAGGAAGAGTGTCAGCATTTAAGAAGGGATTCTTTGGAAAATGATAAATGACTTTCAGAAACATCTTAAAGATAAGAAAAAGAAAGAGCGCGATCAGCGAAATGCAGAGATCATAAAGAAGCTCAAGAGAGATAACGAAAAGAAGAAATAGGAAGGAGGGGCCTCTCGTGGGGCCTCAATCCTCCTTAAAAGCAGCTACGGCCCTACTGCTATACCAACAAGGGCCTCCTAAGGAGGACACATGGCAAACAGAATAGTTAATGGTGAGAGTATTAGGAATATAGTGAAACAAGCAGACTTGATTTCTTTTCATCCTAATCCAGCTCAGAAGAAATTTAAAATTAAATATTACAACAAAGCAGAACTCTTAGGAGTTGCTTCACCAGAGTTAGCAGAGCTTGGAGAGATTCAGGAACTGGCAGGTATGGATCCCGACACTCTTGCTTCTTGGTGGACTCCTGTATTTGAGAATTGGTTTCGTGATAGACAACACATAACTGATAGAATTGACTACTTGTTTGAATCAGCGATAGAAAGAGCTGCTGAACTTATGGCAGGAGCAGACAGAGATTCTGATTCTCTAGCCGCTATGAAGTTCTTAAAAGAAGTTAGATCTGAAATCAAAGCTGCTCAAAAAGAAGAGAAAGCTAATGACCAAGTAGATAAAGAACAACTTGAGAAGTTGATTGAACAGTTAGGTTATGTTAAAAAGATAGAGGGTCCAAGTGAGTAAGGTAAAAGTTCCTACATTAGTTAATGTTTGTGGGAAATACTACCACATTCAGTACCAAGAGAATTGGGCAGATCTTCACGGAGAAGCTCTACTTGAAAAGAAGATCATAAAGATCTCTACTGCTAATCACTATAAGAAGGATGACTTGTTTGCTACAATCTTTCATGAGACACTACATGCAGTATTATATGAAACTGGAATGGCTTCAGTCATTGCAGACTCAGATAAAGAAGAAGGAATCATTAGAGCTATAGAGAATTCTATGGCTTCTCAGGTTTCACTTACTAGTGGAATCTATTCAGATTTCAAAATGGTTGAACTAGGAAAAGAGAAGGCGGATAACAGTGGCGACTAATATCACATACAAGAGACTTACAGAAAGACCTATTTCCATTATAAATAGTGTCCATGCTGTTGCGTATGATGATCCACTTCATCCAACTCTTCCAACTTCTGTTACATACAATGTAAGTGCTCAGAAGAAAGAAACTGTGACAATCACTTATAGTGCCGAAGGATATCCAACAATAGATGGGATCGAATATAGGAACTATCAAGTTAATATTCCTCAAGGCTGGCTAGAACCTTTGAGTCTTGTTGTAGAAGGGGGAACTCCTTCAACTCCTGTACCACTAGGTGTAGAACTGAGTAATGATACTATTCTAGAAGGTTCACAGCCGGGAACATTGATTGGTATACTAACTACTATCAGTGGAGTAGGACCTTTCACATACTCTATAATAGGAGGAGAGACAGATAAGGTAATTCTCAACGGAGCATCTAATTCTAATCTAGTCATAGATTATCTAGCAGATTCAACTGATTCTCCTTTCAATATATTGATAAGAACTACTGACTCTAATGGTGCAACATATGATCAGATTCTAACTATCAATATCACTCCGCAACCTATTACAAATATAGAACTGAGTAACAACTCTATAGTTGAAGGAAGTCCTACTGGAACTGTGATAGGAACTCTATCTACAACAGGAGGAATATCTCCTTATGTATATAGTCTAAGTGGACAAGATGCTTCTAAGTTACAGATAGTAGGGAATGAAGTCCAACTTGCTGAACCTAGTTCTCTAAATCACCCTTTTTATGTATTTGATATAATCTCAACAGATGCAGTAGATAATGAATACACTAAAGGATTTGGAGCCTTTGTCATACCAGCACCATACACATCCACAATACAAACAACTTTCGATGGAGTTTCTGAATACACAGAAGTGTTAAGTGATCCATCTTTCAAAACTCAATCATTCTCTTTAAGTTTTTGGGTAGATATGCCAGCACAGCAAGACAGTGGAGGTATTTTAGAAGTAGGTGATGAATATTCTTTTAGGATGTTTTCTAATGGACAATTGTTTTGTAGATTAAGAACTGCTACAGCTTTTAAGGATTTTAGAATAGATCCTTCCTATAGAGGAAATAGAACAAACATTGTAATGACTTATGATGAATTTACAGATACTATGATAATGTACGCTAACGGAGCTATAGCTTCGGGTACTCAGACTGCTAATGATCCTTTTCCTTCTGGAAGGAGGCTTACAACTAAGAGCTTAAAAGTAGGAACAGCTTCAGGATTTTTTTGGGACAATACAATAGATGAAGTTTCTTATTGGGATACAGCTTTATCACCTTCAGAAATAAATGCAATATATAATGACGGAGATGGAGTTAATCTACAAGCTCAGGTGTTTTCTAATAGACTAGTAAGTTGGTGGAAGATGGGCGAGAATGCAACTGCGCCAACTATTCAAGACGAATTAGGTATCAATGAGATGACTATGATCAACATGGATCAAACTAATTTTGTAGGTGTATAATGAAAAAATTTGTCATCATAAGAAAATCAGATATATCAGAAGCTATGCTGCAAACATCAGGATATGACAAAACTAAACCTGTACCTATAACTAGAGAAGAAGAAGATGGATCTTTGACAGAGCTTGAATATTGTCTACTTCCATTCACTAATGAATTTGCAACACCTCTTGCAGGCTACATACGTTACACAAAAGAAGAACTAGATCCTATTCTAGAAGAGATAAGAAATGGTAAGTCCGTAAGTACTACACTTAAAAGAAGTGATAAGAAATCTGTATGGGACGATCCTGAAGGAGCAAGAACGAGATTTGAATTCTTAGGCTCATTCAAAAACAGAACAGAAGATATTACACTAGTATATGATCTGCCAGAAGACAGACTGATCAATGGACTCAGATTCTATTTTGAAGGATCTGAAATTGGCGATACTATCTCATTTGAAATACATCACCCTCTTGCAGGACTATTAGAGGCATTCGTTCCTAGTTGGGGAGTTTGTGATGGGTATCATAAAGAGAATGTCTATGCGGCTAAATTACCAGCAGGACTTCAGATACATATAATATTCAAAAAGGGAGAAGGTAATACAGGTGCAGTGTCAGCATTTTTTAATGGACTACTACATCAACCGCCGAGTTAGATATGAAAGTTATTGTTGAATTTACAAACCCAGTTAAGTTCTCATGGGTAAACTGGTTAGTTAGAAAAGTAGAAGGTACTGACTACGGACATGTCAGGCTAAGAGTTGTTATGGAAGATCACTCTTACGTTTACGAAGCAAACGACACAAATGTAAGATTGCTCGGACAGATGAAGATGAAGATGAATCCAGTAGAAGTTTTACATTCATACACATTGAGTCTATCTGAAGAGCAAGAGAAAGAGTTTCCAGTACTTTTAGAATTCGCTGGACTAGAATATGGATATAAACAACTGATCGGAATTCTCTTACAGAGAAAGTGGAAGTTGAAATGGAATCCTCTAAATAGAGGTAGAGAACATCAGATATGTTCTGAGTTTGTTGCCATCTTTTTGATGAACGTAATGGGATACTACATAGATAAGGACATAGACATACTAAGTCCTAAAGACATAAAGAGATTCCTTGATGAGGTTGTAGGTGAAGATGCTTGATACAATAAAGAAATACCCAAAGTTAGCACTCCTTGCTCTAGTGATGATGCTGATGGGCCTTACTAATTTTCTAACTTATAGCCTTCAAGGTGACATAATTGAGATTAGAAAAGAAGAAGTTATTGAACTTAAAGAAGAGATCAAGACTCACAAAGCAACTCTCGAAATGCAAATAAGTGAGAACCGTAAACTTAAAAGTCAACTGAGTGAATCATTTGAAGAGACAGTTAAACCAGATGGAACTCGTATAACTAAGAAGACTAAAGATCTAAGCAAAGAAGAAGATACCGTAAGAGAACAGAAAATTAGACTAGAATATCAATACCAAGTGAGAGAACTGAAACAGGAAATTAAACGAATTGAAAATGAGAAACATCAAACTAAACGATCGCTTAGTGTGGGAGCTGGATATACTACAGGTCTAAGTTCATTTGTCTCATTCCAATATGACATGTGGGGACCATTCGGAGTGACAGGATACTTTGAAACCTTAACAGGTGAAGTAGCTTTAGGTATAGGAGCTAGGTTCTAATGAATAAGGATGTTGATAGAATTTTACATAAACTAGAAAAGTTTGAACATAGATTAGATTCTATTGATATCAAGCAAGCTTATATGAACAAAGATCTAGAAGCTCATATGGCTAGATCAGCTCGTAATGAAGATATGATACAAGAGATTAGAAAGCAAGGCAAAGCAGAGAGAGAAGAACTTCTTAGGAAGCTAGAACCTCTTGATGAACACTTGACTTTCATAAGAGTACTTACCAAACTTATATTATGGGTAGGTGGAATCAGTGGAGCTGTATTCGCTGTTTACAAGTTGGCATTACTTTACAAAGGTAACTAATGTATACACAGAAACAATTAGATGCACTTAAGAAAAGAGTCGATGAACAGAAGCTTCATTGTATGGATCCTTTCAAACCTGCTTCAAGACCTTCTCCTCAACAGCTAGAAGTTCTTATGGAATGCAGTCTTGACTTCGTATATCTAGTAGCTGGTAATCAATTTGGTAAATCTCAAATAGGTGCGAGAATTCTTGCATGGAAATTTGAAGAGAATCATCCATACTGGGAAAGACCAAACTCTCAAGTCTGTTACGATAAGAGATGTGGATCTCACAATATTGAACTAGTAGATTCAGACCTAGACGAATACAGATGTAAAGAATGTGGTAACACTTGGATTGATTGGGCGCAAGAACCTCTAACTCTTATCCTAGCTGGGCGTGTGATGAAACAGATTACAGAACTTTGGGACAAGAAGATTCGTCCATATCTAGGTAAAGAAGGTGTAGATTTCAAAGTAGTAAAAGCTGGTGGTTCACTAGATCATGTGTTAAATTTGAAAAATGGAAACAAGATCATATTCCTAACTCACGATAAAGCAGATCATGCTAGAGAGAAAGCTCAATCATTTACGGCTCATCACGTATGGCTAGATGAGATGCCAAGCTCTCACAAGTACGTTGAAGAACTTCAGCGAAGGGTTGATGCTAGGCGTGGACAGTTCATATCTACATTCACACCTAAGAGTCCTAATCCAGTGATTAGACAGATGGTTGACAATGTTGATCCACTTATTGGTAAGAAATTCAAATTTGGTAAACTTGACAATCCTATATACAGAAATGTAAAAGAGAAAGAGATTGCTAAAGTAGCTAATCTTCCAGAAGCAGAACGTAATTGTATTCTTTATGGTGATTGGTTAGATTCTTCTGATGCCGTGTTTAGGTTTGGAGATCATAACATAATCAACACTCCTGACAATTATGACAAACAATGGCCACATACTTTGGCAGCAGATCCTGCAGCAGGTGGGAAAGGTGGATTCATTCTCATAGCTCAGAATCCTCATACTGGAAGACCTTACATTGCTGATGCTTTCTATCTGAAGGTAGAAGGTGACCTGACTACTTATGTGTCTAAGATCTCAAGGATTCTAAACACTCACAATATAGTAAGAAAAGTATATGACCCTTCTGAGACTTGGTTCCAGAACGAAATGATAAGAAACAAAATATATGGCTGGATGCAGGCAGATAAGACAGATAAGACCGCACTAATTATGCACTTGCAAAAAGAGCTAGAAAGTGATAAAATAGATATAGACTCTGAATTAGTAGAACTGCTTACCGAGCTTAATGATGCCGAGTGGGATCCTAATCCAGCTAAATTTGGACATATAAAGAACTCTACGAAATATCACCTATGTGATGCTCTACAGTACGGAATCTTTCATCTTCCTAAAGTTGATGTGGTTCCTCAACATATGACCAGAGATGCTAGACTATTTATGGCTAGTGAGTTGGAAGAGGAAGCTAGAGCTGCAAAGCGCAAGGGCAATAAAGGCAAGTATACGATGTTAATGAGAAAGAGTAGGAAAATCTGGTGAGCAAACTATTTATAGATTTAGGCATTAAATTATGTATGCCAGAAGAAGGACCTAAAAGAATGTGTCCAAAATGTGAAACACTTCATAAGACAGAAGATGAATGCCCTGAGAAGGAAGAAGACGGCAATTTTCACAAAGAACAACCTCTTGCTAGTGAAGAGACTGCAGAACTTCTAAACGTCGAACAGAAGGTCGCAGAGAAGCTTCTAGGAAGATCTGGATGGAATGGAGAAGATAATGAGTAGAGTTTTGAAATTCATACCCCTCAATAAAGAGAAAGGTAAAGAACTTCTTGGTGGCCGTCTATCCGATGCTATGGACTATAGAGCTAAGACTCAAGAGGATGTATGGCTTCTTAATGAACAGACTGTATATGATCCTGAAGGAGTTATGGGAGATAAGAACAATTCTCTATCTAGAGCTGTTGGAGTTGACATGAACAAGGCTTCTGAAGATGAGTCTAATGGATTTGATTCATTTGGTATGAACTATACAGTACGATACTACAGATTGATTCAGGCACAACTTAGTGCTAACCCACCTAGTGTTACCCCTAGTCCACTAACTCCAGATCAAGAAGATGTTAGGAGAGCAAGAGCTGCTGATGACATCGTAAGATATGCCCTAAGACAATACAAACTACAAGAAGAATTTGATCTAAACAATGCTCAACTTGTTATGTATGGAACATCATTCATCAAGTCATGTTGGGATAGATGGGCAGGAGATCCACTAAAGTTTGATCCTGAAACTCTTGAAATCACAGAGATGGAAGGAGACATTCATGTCAAATCTTGTGACACATGGGCTGTCTACATAGATCCCCTTGCAAAGAAGTGGGATGAAGTCAGATTTATATTTGAAAGAAAATTGCTTACAGAAGCTGAGATCAGAGCATGTTATCCAGATTATGCAGATCACATCATAGAAGAATCTACTGATTCAGGACAAGCATTCAGAGAGTCTAGATCTTTTGCTGATAGATTCAGACAAGGTGAAGACAAGAAAGAGAGACAGTACGCTATATACGAGTATTGGGAAAAAGGACTTCCTGAGAATGGATTCCAAGGACGTTATGTAGAAGCTATACTACAGGATGGTACATGTCTTACAGATCCAGTTCCTAATCCACATAGATTCGGTACTAAGGATACACTTCCTAAAGCAAGACTTCCATACCACATAATGACAGATATAGATGTGACTAACCAAGTTTATGGAAACACATTCATCACATACCTAACTAAGATTCAAGATACAATGAATAGACTTGATCTTCAAACTCTTGAGAATATCAGAGCCCATGGTCAAACTAAGATGGTACTACCAGAAGGTGCGGAAGCTGTAGGTATCGATAACTCTACATGGGATGTAGTTGAAGTTAAAGGTGCAGGTAATCAAAGACCTTCATTTGTAAACACTCCGGGAACTATGCCAGATGTTGCTAAGATGAGAGCTGATATTCTTCAGGGCTTCAATGATCTAGCTGGTACTAATGAAAGTATGTTTGGTCAACAGTCAAGAGAGACTTCAGGTTTCTCAATGCAATATGCAACTAATCAAGGTAATCTAATAAGAAGAAGGCTATTCAATAAGTATGTAGGTACTACTGAAGGAGTCTATAAAGACATTCTAGACATAATTAAGAAACACTGGGATACTCCTAGAAAGATTAAGATAAGTGGACAAGAGGGAGCATTTGATATTAAGGAATACGAAGGCGCAGATATTGCAGGTGGATTCGATCTACGTGTAGAATACGGCACCTCATTCTCACTTGATCCTATGGCTAGAAGACAAGAGATCATGCAGCTTATGCCATTATGGGAAAAGGCTGGCAAGGATCCTAAAGAGCTGACTAAGCACATCAAGTTCAATGACCTAGAAGGTATGGACGATGTAGGAACTCATTCTGAAAAGAGAATGGATGAGATCATAAAGACTATTATTGACACAGAAGAATACGTAGCTCCTAGAGAGTGGGAGAATCATGAACTCAGACTACCTTATCTTATTAGGTTCATGGAGACTGCTGAATTCGATAGACTTGAAGAAGACATTCAAGACATGATCATTCGTCATAAAGAAGAAAGAATGAAGATGCAGGCAGATATGGCAGCAGGACAAGCTCCATCAGGCGGCGGTGCAGGCGGCGGTGGCGGCCCAGCAGTTCCGGGAGCGGCAGGTCCACAAGCTGAAGGTGCTCCTCCAATGGATGCAAGCATGGCTCCAGCAGGTCCAGCACCCATTTAACAGTTGACAATTCTCTGGTTTTATGGTAAACTAGAGATACCTATGATATTTTCATACCGCTCTATCTTCGGACGAGCAATTTATAAGCAAGTGACTACCCTCGGATGTCGCAGAAAGGCTAAGACAAAATGTCAGATCAGGTAGAAAAAGCAGGTTTTCAATCCGTATCCAACTTACTGAAGCAAGGCTTTGGACATGAGTCCTCAGAACCAGTTGAAGAAGTGTCAAGTGAACCGGTTGTAAAAGTGGAAGATGAGTCGGCAAACTCTGAAGCTATGGAAACAATGACACCAAATGGAGAAGTTGAGCAGAGTGCTGATGCTCAAGTGGAGGAAGAATCCTCGGAAGAACTTCAAGCTTCTGAATCAGAAGGCGATGCCAAGCCAAATGAGGAAGATACCGAGAAGCTAGACATCGAAGGAAAGACTCTAACTGTAAAGTACAATGATCGTGATTGGATCAAGAAGGTTGCTACTAAAGCTGTTAATCTTCAGAAGGGTATGAATCAAGCTTTCAAAGAGAGAGACTCTCTAAAAGCAGAGCTTGAGACACTGAGGCCCGATGTTGAGAAATACAAAGCAGGCTTCGAGAAACTAGATGAGATGCACACAGAAGCATCAGAGTCTGGTGATTGGGTAGGATTTATTCAAAATGTAATTGGAAACGACGTATCAGTAGATACTATCATTGAAGAGTACATTGCTAAGAATGAATACCTAAGTGGTCTTACTGATGACGAACGTAGTGCCTATGAAGCTAATCTGAAGGAGAAGAGAAGACTTCGAGAATTAGAAAAGAAGTTGGCTGCTTATGAAGCAGACACTGAATCTAAGAAAGAAGAAGTTCAAGCTTCTGAGAAGAGTACACTTCAAAAGCAAGTACAAACAGATGTTAACGCAGCATTTTATGAATATAGGTTCGGAAGCGAAGTTGGAGACGAGAAGAAAGCTCATCGTCTAAACAGAATGGCTTTCAGAGAATTCAACGAAGCTATATCCGGTTATGAGACAGATCAGATAACTGAAGAATTGATTCATAAGGTTATGGACCAATCATTCAAAAATATCAGAGGTGATCTCAATATTGGCAAGAGCACTAAGGTCAAGACTAAGAAAGCTAAGCAGAAAGCTATGGCTGCCAAGGAAATGACAAAAGCAGTAGAACAGAATCAAGAAGCTCCTGATTTCAGAGAAACAGTGAGAACTGATATGTCTGCAGCACTTAGACAAGCTCTACATGGAAACAAATAAACAGGAGATGGGAGCCACTTAATTGTGGCCCTACCTCAAATTGAAACTCAAAAGGAATTAATGAAATGGCAGTTACTCCAGATCAGTATGTCCCACAATCCAAGGACAACACAAACTTAGGTAATCTTCTACAGATTGCTTTCACTGACGGTATTGTATACCAAAACTCAGAGAACTTCTCTGATTGGGATATGATCACTAAAAACAAAGTAAGCGACAGACAAGCTAGAACACAAGCGTTCATGTTACAAACTGAACTAGGTGCAGCAGCTTCTCAGTTCGTTGGTCAAGGCTACGGTCTTAAGTTCCCTAAGGGACAACAAACAAAGCAAGACGAATACGATGCTAAGATGAAGCAAATCTCAACTACTGTTGAAATTGAGATGGACCTTATCGATAGAGCAGCTAAGTCTGAAAAGTATGTTGATCCTCTAGCACACGAAATCAACTCAAAAGTTATCTCTCAAAAGAGAATGCTTTCTATCGCACTTCATGGTGACGGTACAGGTGTACTTGGTAAAGCATCATCTTCTATTGATGCAGACCTAGTTACTATCGAATTTGATAATGCAATCACTTCAGGTACTTCATTTGTTAACGCTAACTCTTACGGTGGCGAAAGATGGTGTCAGTATGGTGACCTTCTTGTTACTGCAGCAGTTGACGGCTCATCTGCAAATGCTCAAATCTACAAAGTTGTAGAAAAAGACAGAGAGAGTGACTCAGTTGTTTGTGAAGTTTACGACGCAAATGGTGCTAAAGTTGGTTCTCCAGCAGCAGTTCCAGCAGGTGAGGTTCTAATCTACAGAGCTGGTCAAAGAACTAAGGCGGATCTTTCTGATGACGCTACAGTTAAAGCTGCTGACTTGAACTCATCTACTGAAGCTATGGTTGGTTTCGACACTCTTTACTCTAACGACGGAAGAACTGTTCACGGAATCAAAATGAAAGGTTCTACTTCTGCAACTGTTCACAGTGTTAACGGTGCATTAGACATCTCAACATTCCAAAGAGCAGTATCTAAAGTTAAGAACAGAGTTGGTTCTGACAAGTACAGTTACAAGCAAGCTCTATCTTCTTTCGAAGCAATCGATTACCTAATCGAATCAAACGAAGCTGACAGAAGACTTGTTGACATTGCTAAGCAAGAGCGTGGTGCAACTGGTTTCGGATACGTTCACGGATCTGATACTATCAAACTACAAGACTCAGAGTTCGCTAAGTCTGACAGAATGTTACTTCTTCCTGAATCAGCTAAGCAAAAAGCAGTATGTGAATTCTACGGAACTGACATCTACAATGTTAAAGCTGGTAGCCAAGACACTTTCCTAGCAAGAGATGGTGATGGCGACAGAATCGGTGTAATCCAGAAGTACATGGTTGGTCGTGTAACTCTTCTTTCAAGACACCCAGCGGCTGCTCTTGTAATCGACAAATTTACTATTGGTGCAGTTTAAGGATTAGGGCTTCGGCCCTTCTCCTAACCCTAACAAAGGATTAGATAAAATGGCAAAATACAAAAAACCAGCAGAGCTTGCTCAAGGTGCTTCTAAGCACGTAGGTAAAGCAGATGCTCTCGTTATGGATAAAGTCAAGACTGATTCTGAAGTGGTAAGTGCAGATAAAGAATATTCTAGATCTCACCTAATTCCAGCAGTTATAATACTTGCAGGTTCAGTTGCAGATGTTACTTGTCCTTCAGCTTCTCATGCTAACAAGGACTTAGTAGTTACTGTAGTTAACACTACAGCAGGTGCAGTTAATGTAGCAGGCAAATCTTGTCCAGTAGGTCTTACTCTATTAAGATCTGATGGCTCAGATTGGACAGCATACTCAGTTTAGTACCTTAGAGAGGGCGCAATGCCCTCTCATCCATTTCAAACTCTCGGAGCATAGATGAAAGTCTTAGGCGAAATTTCAAGATTAGTAGGGCTAGTTATAAGAACCCTTACTAACAATACGGTCACAATAAAGCCTGACAATGCTCAAGCTAATGACATTGAATTGAAGCTTCCTTTAAGGACAGCTAATGACCACCTAGTGTCTAGAGATTCAACAGACACACTCACAAATAAAACTATTGACAGTGCGAATAATACATTGACGGTTGATGCCGATATCGCTACTGTAACAAATATCGATTCTGACAACATTAAAGATGGTGGAGTTGCTACCATTGATATTGCTGATGATGCTATCACTTTAGAAAAGATGGCAACTGATAGTGTTGGTACAGATGAAATCATAGCAGACAGTGTTGGTACTTCAGAACTAGCACCTGATGCTGTGACTAATGCAGAACTTGCAGATGATGCAGTTCAAACAGAAAACATCGTAAATGAAAACGTAACAACTTCTAAGATCGCACCTGATGCTATCGATAACACTAAACTGGCTGATGATGCAGTACAGACAGAGAACATCCTTAATGATGCAGTAGTGACTGACAAGATCCTAGATGCAGCAGTTACAGATGCTAAAATAGATTCAGTCAACTCAAACAAAGCTACATATGACAACGCAGCAAGTGGTCTAGTAGCTACTGATGCTCAAGCAGCTATCGATGAAGTTGAAGGCAGACTTGATTCTGCTGAATCAGCTATTGGTGGAAATGATACTGACATTGCTGATCTTTATTCTACTAAAGCAGATAAGACTACAACTGTAACTGGTACAGGTTCCCTAACAGGAGGTGGTGATCTTTCTGCTGATAGAACTATTGATGTTGCTGATGGTGGTATCGGTACTGATGAGTTAGCAGACAGTGCAGTAACTGATGCTAAAGTCAGTGATGTGGCAGCCTCCAAGATCACAGGATCATTTCCTGAACTTTATGTTGATAGAGGAACAGCAGCGATAGCAGCTAATAGTTTAGCCATTCCAGCTGATGCAACTTATATTACTGTTACTGGAACTGGACCTTTAAATGAAATCACAGGGTTGACAGAAGACAGACAGTACATGATAGAAAACAATACTGGCGCAGTCTTGGTAATTCCTAATAGTGCTACAGTTAATAACGGTACTGATGGTGACTTAGAACTAGCTGTTGATGCAGTGCTAATGCTGTATTACGATGGAACACTTAGTAACGTAGTTGGCGGATCTGGCGGCGGTGGAGCTGGCGGCCTTGAATTAGTCTATATCAACGACACAGCTAGTCCTGTGACAGCAGAGATAAGCAAACACTACTTGACGGATAGCACATCAGGAGCAATCACGATTAACCTTCCTGACGCAAGTGCGTTGAGTGCTACTAAGAAGAAGACTGCCAGCATACGTATAACTGATAGTTCAGAGACTTGGACAGATAACAATGTTACGTTAGTACCAAGTTCTGGAGAGAAGATTGACGGATTTGCTGTTGATGAAAGCTTTGTGCTTGATGTTAGTGGCTCTTGGTTAGAACTTAGCTGGGATGATGATTTAAGTCACTGGGCTTTAAACCTTAGCGGCGCTGGTGGCGGCGGAGGCGGTGGTCTCACAATTGAAGAATACGCTTATGGAAGCTTACCTGCGACTCTGGAACTTGATATTCATTACTTGGTTGACTTTGGTGGAGGCTCTAGTTTGAATGCCTCTGCTACAATGCCCGCAATTGCAGACGCTGGGAGTATTAAGGTTACGCCTATTAATGATGCAGGTGGATGTACTGTGACTCTTACGAGGGGTAGTACGGATCAGTTCAATGATCCTGACCTAGGACTTGATACTGAGTATGTGTTAGACGTTGGTAGTTCTACCTTTGTTGCTAACGTGAATGATAGTACTTGGGAAATTACTGATGCTTACTGGGCAACTGCTCAAGATGCAGGAGAGACCTTGTGGCAACAAAAAGTATTACTGGCTGACAAGGTAAATCCGACAGGGGTGATATCTGAACTCAGCTTTGGTAATTTAACAATAGGTAAAACTTATAAGTATGAATTACAAGAAAGATGGACGCAAGACGCTTCAGACGGATCGGTCAACTCTCTTATTAAGCACGACGGAACTACTATAAGTGTCAACTACCCAAACACCGCAGACGGACTAGGACGCACTTATTTTAGATCTACTACTTTTGTGGCTACAGCAACCACGGTAACTTTAGAAATAGGAAGTGCTTCTGGAGGTACCACTTTACAAGGTAATGCAGCAGACCATAGGACTTACGCTATTTTGTATGAACTTAATCAACATACAGAAGTCAGCACCTTTACTTATCCATAGGAAATATAATGGCAAAGACTTGTAAAACATGTGGCGTAGAAAAGCCTATAGAAGAATTCAGAAGATCTAATGACAGACCTTCTGGATACAAAGGTCCATGTAAAGCTTGCTTAAGAGAAAAACAAAAGGCTGAGATCAAAGCTAATCCTGAAAGATCAAGAACTAAATATAAAAAGTGGGCTAGTAAAAATAGAGAGTATTTAGCTGCTAAAGAAAGAAAGAGACTTGAAGATCCTTCTTATAGACTAAAGTCAAATATAAGTAGAAGGATTAGAGGATTTCTTAATGGAGTAGGTAAATCAAAAAGAACTCTAGATATTATAGGGTGTTCTTCAGAGGAACTTAGGAATCATCTAGAAGCTACTTTCGAAGCTAATTACGGAATGCCTAGAGAATGGCTAGGAAATATAGAGGTTCATATAGATCATATAATACCTATATCAACCGCTAAAACAGAAGAAGAAGTGTATAAACTAAATCATTACTCAAATCTTCAACTTCTATTTAAGGAAGACAATCTAATGAAATCAAATAGACTAAATTGGGAGGTGGGTCATAGCTAAGTTATCAGACAGACTTGGGAAGATTACGGTATCTTCGAATCCACAATCTGCAGAGCTTGCAGGAACTATCAAACCTTTTGCTGGGGACGTTTCGAACTGGCCGGAAGTTAATGGTGTAAAACAATATAGGGGTTGGGGAGTATGTGAAGGTGATGTACTCAATCAAGCAGACTATCCAGATCTATATGCAAACATTCAAGGAACGTGGGATTCCTTCGCTCATCCCAGTGGACAGACAGGAACAGTAGGAGCTGGACAGTTCAGACTTCCAAAACTGGCTGGCCTCTATCTGGGTGCAGCTGGTGGCGATCTGACTCTTGGTCAATTCGCAGAAGACAAGACGGCGAAGAATGGTCTCGACATTCCCAGTAGTGGTAGTCACGAACACAGTTATATTAGAAACGTAGGAAGTGCACACGATTACATGGAAGCTGGTGGAGTTACCGCTGGAAGTACTTTCGGTTACATAAGGAAAGATACAGCTCCGGGAAGTCTACGAACTTATGCTGATTCAGCAGGCTCGAGTCACACTCACACCATAACTGGTGACGACGAGACACGCCCTAAAACCGCACCTGTAGTCTACATCATCGCACTCTACAACAACAACGCCAACGTGATCTCCACGAAGAACCTCAACGTCTCAGGGGATGCAACTGTCTCAGGCGACGTGTCGGCGACTAACCTAACCCTAAGTGGAAACATAACTGGAGGGGAGGCAAGTGCGGTTCAGGCTGGTACTGTGAAGCTTCCTAAAACTCAGACTAAGGTTATGGTAGGTCAAAATGACACGACTCAAGTTTCTTTTAGTAACTTAATAGTAGGCAATCTTTATACTTATGATTATGCTTTCGGAATAGCCGCAGGCGGAGAAGGCGCTTTCGGTATCCAAATAGTAAATGGTACTGACGGATTAACCTATCATCCTATGAGTGTTAATACGCTCCATTCGGCTGGCTCGATTACTTTTATTGCTACAGCAACAACATTAGATGTTAACAAGGTGAGTTGGGGAGTAGCCACTATAAATCCTACAGACAGTTCAGGTTCTTACAGAAGGTCTTGGGCCACTTTGACCGACCACCAAGTTCAAATAACGGAAACTACAGACTTCACATAACGATTAACCTTCCTATGAGGATAACAATATGACTCTCAAGCAGTCACAAAACCTTGACTAACCTTACTTAGTGTGGTATAATGTAGTATTATGGAGGAATTATGCCAAAGACTTTTACTACAGAATATGATGAGAATGGAAAAGTGTGTTGCACTTGTGGGGAATACAAGACTTGGGAGGGGTACTACAAGACAGCAGCTAAGGGTAGGAAAATCACCTATCGTTCGGATTGTAAGGCGTGCATATCAGCGAAGACGAAAGCCAGACGTAAGGTAGATGGCGAAAGAATGAGAGAAATCTCAAAGAGAAGTTGGCAAAAACATAAAGATAATCCTAAACACAAAGAACGTGAGCGTAGGTATTATCAAGCTAACAAAGAAGCCTATAAACGACGGCACGAAGAGTACATGAAAGATCCTGAATTTGTAGCCAATAAGAAAGCTAAAGCAAGAGAATGGGAACTTAAAAACCGGGATCATAAGTTGCGGATGGAGTACGAACGTAGAAGGATTAGACGAAAGGAAGATCCGGTATATAAACTTAAATGTGATGTCAGGTGCAGACTGAACTATAGCCTAAAGAACAAAAGAATTCGTAAAACTAAATCAACCGTTGACTATCTTGGCTGTGATTGGGAAACTTTATGGAAACATTTAGGTGATACTTTTGAATCTAACTATGGAATGCCTAGAGAATGGCTCACGGGATTTAACTATGAAATAGACCATGTTGAACCAATGGCTAAGGCCGAAACAGCAGATGAAGTGATTAGAAGATCACATTATACTAATCTACAGATATTACTAACAGAAGATAACAGATCCAAGAAAGATCGTGAAGATTGGGATCTACTAGAAGAAGGAATTATATAATGCGTCAAAGCTCGAAGACATCGACGTACAAAACTACCAAGCCAGTATCGCTCGATCCAATCACAACGATCAAGCAGATCACGGAGAACGCTTCAGCATGGCCAGTTATAAATGGTGTAAAGCAGAAAGATGGTGTGTGTTACTGTGATGGAAGTACCCTCGACAACTCAAGCGGTAAATACACTGACTTCCTAGCAGCTAATGGTTCATTAACTGTTCCTAATGGTCCTTTTAGAACTAACACTATAGATTTAAGCCTGTCAAATACACCAGCCGGTTGGGCTACTCGAATGGCTAAAGGTTACGCCTATTCAGATTCAGATGGCGACTGGTATTTTTATTTCTCTATTCATGGCACTGCAACGGCTTCGCTGAGTTTGCAGGTAAGTATTGATGGGATTGTATTAGATAACACTGGAAGCGGTACAAAATACCAAGCGTTTGCAATGAGATCAGGTTCTCAGGATGATTCTGATGGTGGTCTTGCTCTTGGCACAAATGATTTTCTTGTTACCTCAACTTCATCTATGGTTGCATTCATAGGTTCAGGCACAGTGAAGCTTGCGTCAAAACCAACATGGGCCGACGCTAACCTTGAATCGTACCCAGTCATCAACTTGCAAACACCGGTAGCAGCGGGAGCTCTTGGACTCCCCCCAGCGTCGGCAACTGAGGCGGGGACCGTGACTCCTGAAGATCAGACTTTTTCAGGTAAAAAGACTTTCACAGAAACAACAACAGGGAATATATTTGAATCATATTCTTCAAAAACAGTTCTAAGTAGTTCATCTCCTACTCTTGTTGCTAACGGAGTCGTAAATAATCTATCTGGTATGTATATGGTTACTATATCCAGAAGTGGTACAGGTGGCTCTTATTCAGCAATGAGTAACGCTTTTATAAATATAACATCAAGCTCTTCTGCTGTACTTTCTCATGTTAGACAAGATCCAGATTGTACTATTACAGCTTCAGGTGGAAGGGTTTTTGCACAGGCAAGTGCTCCATATAACGGTCAAACTTATAAAGCAACTTTTGTATGTTTAATGAGATTTGAATAATGAAATCAGACCTATACAAACATCTAATTCAAGAACACAGAGATTCAGACGGATTCATCTATCACAAAGAATGTGATTCCCTTCTGTTCTCTAGTCTTCTTGGTTGTCTTCCTGATTTTCATGTGAACATAGATGCAGCATTTGATGGTACTCTATGGCACAGAAGAAGTTTGCAACACCCTAAATGTTTTGTATGTGGCGAAGAAGGAAACGGATCAGCTTCCTCTATATCTAGAGATATGCTTGTTGGCCTAGCATGGTACTGCTGGCACAACCAAAGAGGTGATATTGCTGAGCATGTAGTAGAGTACGCTCTACGCAATCAAGGCTTCATGGGCGAAGCGAATGAATTCAAAGTGAAATGGGGTAGAACTCAGATCTTACCCGGCCTCCTTGCAACCTTTGCCATAATTGCACACAAGCTAACTGATAGAAACTATTGGTGGGCTTATATGATTCCAGCAGATATGGGATCTCAAATAGATGATTATGGAGCACATCTTCAAGTTCTTCACATCATACTGAGAAGACAACTTGTAGGATGGAACTGGTGGTTTGAGAAGTCTATACTCAAATGGCAAGCGAAAAGAAGACCAGAAAATCCTCTATACCGTATTGCGGTAGGAGATTTCTCACAAGTCCTAGCAATACTTGGAAAAGAAGAATGGTGGCCTTCAGATAGACTTCCTACTTCTCGAGACAGAAAGACTCACTCAATACAAATGAGAGAGCCTAAAGATTGGAAACCAGATCCAAGAAAGACTATTCATACCCACTGTGGGGATGACTATCTGTTTTGTGAGTGGCTTATTGAAGAAGAGATTAAGCGCCGGAAATAGCGCCGGTGTTTTGAATTGACATATATGGAAGGGTGTGATATAATAAAAGAGCACCCAAATGAAAGGATACAAAATGAAAGACTTAGATCTTGAAATGCCAATGGATGAAGAAAAGGAAATCGATCTTTTTGCTGATGAAGAAGGCGCGGAAGAAGAAGCTGCAGAGGGCGTAGACCTGTCAGACGCTTCAGATGAAGACCTAATCGCAGAGATGAAAAAGAGAGATCTTCTTGATGACGAAGAAGAAGCTGAAGAAGAGGAAGCTCCTGCTGATGAAGAAGGCGCTGAAGAAGAGGAAGACCTAGACTTAGGACTATAATATGCAAACTGTAAATGACCTAATTAGACAAATCAGGTTTAATGTACAAGAGAGCAATAAGTCTCAAGTCAGCGATCAGATGATTCTAGATGCCCTTAACAGAGGTAAAGATTACGCTTACAACAAAATGGCTAAGCAATATCTTGAACCTCTATTGAGGTATGAAGACGTTCAGATGTCTCAGGGAGATACTAAATTAGCTATCCCTCCTAGAGCTTTTGAAGATAGAGTTGTCAAGCTTGAGTGCAAGACAGGAGACTCAAATAGGTGGGAACCAATCACTCGAATGACGTTCCAAGCCTTAGGCCCTCTAACAACCAACGCAACCGACCTCGTTCCCCCAGCATGGGCGCTAGTCGGAAGGAATATGGTTTTCCCTAATCCTGTACGTTCCATAACAGTCCGTATATGGTACTTACAAGACTTAGGTAAACTAGTAAAACAACAAGGCAGAATAGATGCTGTATCTGAATCAGTGGAAGAGGTTCCACCAGACACTCCAGCACAAAGACCTTTCATTACTGTTGATTCAGTAGGAGAGGACATTTCTGTTTCTGACACATATAAGAAGTATGTCAGTGTAGTGGATTCATCTACTGGTGAAATTAAAGGCTCACTTCAAGTAGAAGAGATCAACGGTGATCAGATTAAATTCAGAGCTGTACCTACAAGAGACAAAGTACTTAACATAGATGTCAGTGGTGAGTCCCTTCTAGATGAGCAAGATGTAGTAGATCTTGATGATTACCTGTGCTCACTTGGTGGTACATGTGTAGTTCTATTCCCAAAACCTATCGAAAACTATATCATTCAATACGCTACTAATGAGATCAGAGATACTCTCGGAACTCTAAAAAGTGGTCAATCACAAAGACTAGATAAATTAGAAGATGATATCACAAGTTCTAAAGCTGGACGTGAAGGAACTAAGACTATAAAGAATACCTCTGGTATTTGGCAGCGCGGAAGACTTAGACGTAATATCAAGTAGGATATAAAATGGCAGGAAACAAATCAACTGATCAACATACAGTGATTTCTCGTGGTCTTGATAATAGGAATACTCCTGACAAGACTAAAAAGGGATTTGCTAGATCTATGTATAACATGGATACTAACACTTCCGGTTATATAGAAAAGAGAAAAGGCTATCAGCATTTTAGAGAAGTTCCAATAAGAATTCAAAATGTAGTAGTTAACGGTGACAAAGTTGAATTGACTCTTCCTGATTCTCTAGATGCTTCTCTTGTAGAAGCTGGTCCTATTGTTGTATCTCAGTATACAGAAAGTGGTGCGAAGTCTTACTATTTTCCTACATATGAAAACTTATCAAATTTCACTATTGAAGGTAATGCGTTCGTGAACGTAGAGCATGGTAGGGGATATGATATAGGTATCAGTCTACTTCAACAAGGTACTGATTCACTTCAATTCGCTGAATATGTAATTCCTAATGGAATAGAAAATACCGATACTGGTGGTGGTAAATTTCAGGCTACATTCAGATTCTCTGATGATGGTGCAGATTCTGAAGACCTTTTCACACCTATTGTTATTGATCCTGCAATTGAGAAGTCTCAAACTTCTTTCACTAAATTCTCATTCCTAGCTCCTGCTGATGGTGCTACTGATGATGTTGACGTTGACGACACTGCTGGTTCCTTTCTTGGAGCTGTGTCTTCTTCTGCTAGTAGTGGATTCCTATACACTACTGCAACGATTCCTCTAGACACTGAAGAATTTGTTGATGCTCCTTTTCCTAACTTCAAAGTCTTTTGTCTTATAGATACTGGATCTACTCAAGAGACTTTCGTTCCTGATATGGTAGAACTTACTACAGATGCTTCTACTGGTAATAGAGTATTAGAGGTTGGCTTCACTTCAACTGAAGCTGCTTCTTATGATATTCTATTTTATACTATTGATGATTCTGTAAATGGAGAATCGTGTGTTATACAAGATGTTATTCCTAATGGCGATCCAAACGATCCGGGTGCTCAAGTCATTTCTATACCGAATGTCTCAGTTAGATACAACACAACAGCTCTATATAGAGTCGTTCCTGATGGTGTTGATTCTATTCAAGAAGAAGTTATTCCTAATTCTATAATTTATGATCAATCAACTAAAACTTTAACATGTACCTATTCAATGGATCCTGCAGAAAATACACAAGTTAAGTTTGTGAGATTTCCTTCTACTCCAATTGTAGCAGGTATTGAAGTTGAAAATCCCGCACAAGGTATATGGACTTCTGCTGAAGGACTCATATCTAATGGTAATGCTGGTGATTTTGATTTAGATAAATCTGAAGTCTCTGGTACATGGGTACATGGATTCTCTCAAGATGATATCCTAACTATAAATAACAGAGAACAATATAGAGAAATTAAAAAGATAGATGAATGGTCTGGTAAAGACTTCAATAAATTGATAGCTATAAGTCAAGGAGATCTATGGAATGATTCTCCAGAAACAGAAAATAGACAATACTTTCCTATTACAGATGTAGATCTTCAAGATATTCAAGGTGTAAGTGCTCAAGTGGTTGACACGTTCTTCGGTTCTCATACAACATTAGGTGGGAAGAATAGAGGTGTTGTTGGTTCTGGTATTGTTGACGGGGAAGTAGAAGCTTTAAAAGTTAACAACTTAAAGAATGGAACAGTTAAAGTCACTTTGAAACTAGATAATGTGACTGAGGGATCCATAAATACACTAGTACCTAATAGAGATATTATGAGTATTAGAAATGCAGAAGTTCCAGAATATAATGGTGAATGGGAAGTTCTATCTACGGATGAAGTAGAAGGCACTGTGGTTCTATCTGTTCCGGGACTTCCTACTTACACTCCATGTAATGTGTCTTCTGGTACTAGAGTTCGTGTTAATACTGACTACTTGACTCTAGCTTCTACGCCTTCTGGCAAAGTAGACGATAAAGTGAACTTCATTGAAGGAGCTTGTATATCTAGTATAGATGAAGTGAATAATGAAATTTGGATATGTGATGTTCTAAGTGGTGTGACTATTCAACCTGCTGTACCTCTATCATATAGAAGAGTAACTGATGTTCTTCCTGTCAAATCTACAGATTGGTTTGTTAAAGGTGACCTAGTTCCTTTACTTGGTTACAAAAGAAAATTCAAAATACTTGCTATTGATACTGAAGCTAAGACTATAACAATTGATGAAGCAGTTGAAGTCACGGGTAGAAGTGGTATTGTAACTACTATAAAACTAGATGGTAGGCTTATTTTGTCTAGAACTCCAACTAATGTTGTTGATGTTAATGCTGAACAATATGAAGATGCAGAAGCTAACTATAAGGTTCAATCTGCCGCATTATCAAATTCAGTATTCTTTACTAACGAAACAGATCCAGTTAAGAAGTATGATGGAGTTATAACTCAAGATGCTGGAATTCCTAACTGGCCTATAAGATCAAACTCATGGATAACAGAAGATGCCACTTCAGGGCTTCTTCCAAATGCATTTACATTTACTGATACTACATGGGCTGCTGATGTACTGACTTGTCCATTCACTGTAAACATGCCGCCTCTTTCAGATCTTCCTCAAGTAGGTGGGAGAATCGATATCAATGTTGGTGGAACAATATATGAAACAACTCTAAAAGACTATGATGCTGCTGCTAAAGAGATCAAACTTAACATAGATACAGATCTTTCAGGATCAAATGGTTCCCTATACATTCCTACATCTTTCAGATACTATATGAGATTAGAATCAGTAGATAGAAACCTACAGGTAGGTACTGGGCCAACTACAGGCGCTAATGAAACAAAATTGACAATTTACAGCCCTTCTACTATCAGTCATAAATGTACTGTATTTCCTTCAAGTGCTGCTGAAATTGATTGGTCACGAATGAGAATACGTCTATTTAGAACTTTAGGTTATCCAGAAGCTGGTCCAGATCAAGCTATATTCTATCCTGTAGCTACTAAAAGATTTCCAGAACTTCAAGGATTCTCTCCATCAGATGCTACTGCTAGTGGTACTGTTCTATTTGAAGACTATAAGCCAGATCAATCTATTGATAGAAATTCTTCAGATAGGGTTTCAGTAAATCTAAAAGGACTAGAACTTCCTCAAGCTATAACTGTTCCACCTAAGTCAACTTATATGACTAACAATGGTAACAAGATGATATACGCAGGTGTTCGTTCTAATTCAAGACTTGATGTTGGATTTGAAGACCTCCAAGGATTCTCATTGACAGAAAACTCTTTCTTAAGAACTGCAATATGTTTAACAAGAATAACTGGAGCTATCACTTGGCAAGAAGGTGGTGATCAGAGGTTTGTATTCTACAATACTCCTGAATTAGCTTCAGATACATTACAGGTTCAAGCTGAAGACTTAATTCATTCTGCTGTAGCTTCTGTAGGATCTATTGTGAAGTCAGAGATAAGTGGTGACAATTTCATTCAATTCGGAGTGACTCTAGACGATACTAAGTTTGGTGCTCCTGATTATGTACAAATAGTAGGTAAAGGTGAAGTAGGTAGATTCGGTGTGTTGGCTGGTCATTATAGAGTTGTTGCTGCTACCGCTTCATCTATTACTATAAATATAGGAAAACAGATTGCTGATGAATTAGATCCTGTAGATTACGTGGCTGATTCTCTAAGTCTAATAGTTGCTGCTGCAGCTAGTGGCGGAAGCTATGACCCTACAACTAATAATGTCGTTGTTGTCCCACTTCTTTGCAGACTTTCCTCAAGCTCTATAACTCATGATCAAACTGCTATATCTGATGGTTATTCAGTTCCTGCAAACAGATTAGGTCTAGATCTTGGTAGAGCAATCAATGATGTTATGAGAGAACAGGACTTCATAGATAAAGCTGCTATGGATGTTGCTTCAGATAACTTACCAGAGTTAGGTGGGTTCTGTCAAGCTCGTTGGGGTGACACAGTAGGTTACAACAATCTAGTTGTAGAAGCTTTTGATGACTTGACTAGTTTTGCAATCGATTACACTGATCATGATCAGACTCTAGCTAAGAAGAATGTGCAAGTATTTATCAATGGTTACATTCCTAAAAGACTACAAGCGTCTACAGACTCTGCTCTAGAACCTACAATAGATTATACAAATACAGTGGTTGACATAACCAGTAAACCTTTAAGCTTCAGATCGAGAGTAGTACTTTCTTATGATAATTATCCCGACGTTGTTGACAATCCTTTTACTTTATTCGCTACTGAATCAGATTCTATAATTGATGTAGCTGCTGATGATGGTCAAGTTATAACAGGTATCAGTGGATTCTTTGGCGTGTCTGCTGGTGAGGACACTTCTCTTTCTAGTTATGTTCTAGTATTTAAAGAGAGCTCTATCTACGTTGTTGATACTACTCAAAGGACTGCTAAGAAATTAGAAACATGGGGACAAGGTTGTACCTTACCTGAATCAATAGTTGCTGTTGATGGTAGAGTGTTCTTCGCTAATGACACTGGTGTTTATGTTATTGACAGAAACCTAGTAGTAGAATATGTTGGTAGAAATATTGAATCATATTGGAGAGATAGCGTAAACAAAAGAGGTGATGCTGTTGGTTTCTTAGATTCACTCAATCGTAAATATAAGTTAAGTGTTTCTGTGAATGATGGTTCTACTACCTCTGAAGCAGTTGTTTATGACTTCATTAAGACTCCTGAAACGCAAGAAGGTGCGTGGGTTACTTATGACAATATCAACGCTAGGTCTTGGAAAGAAACTACTGAAGGTGTCTACTTCGGAATATATGAAAGTAAGATGTTCTCAATTCGTAACACTGGTACGAAAACGGACTATAGAGATGACAGCAAGGCAATAGAATCATCTTGGACTTATGGCGCTCAATCGTTTGGAGATAAGGCAACAAGAGTGACTCTTAATAGAGTGACCATCTATTTGGATGGTACTGATGGAGTTACTGATTTGTATCCTTCTAATTCTGCAGACTTTGATGACTTTGTTCCTATGGATGAAATTGACAGGACAGAAACTAAGAGTATCTACTCAATAGGTCTATCCCCTACTGACAGGACTCTACAGTTCTATCAATTCAAACTTGATCATGGAACTAAGGACGAGAATTTGATAGTAACTTCTATCGACTTTAAGTTAAATATTGAAAATGGTCTAGGTATGGATCAAGCCTTGACAAATGATTCGTAGAGTGATAAAATAGATATATGTGAGGTTTTTACATGGCAGGCGTATTAAACAACATCATGGGTACTTCTCCTGAAGAAGAAGCCAAGAAAGCGGAGAAAGAGGCAGCAGCTAAAGCTACCTCTCCTACTGCTGCGTCGCCTATGGATGCCGCTGCCGGTGGTATGACCCCAGATCAATCTAAGATGATGGGAACTCCAGCTCAACAGATGAATCCTGAATCAGCAAATAATGAACAGGCTGCTCAACAAGAGAAGCCTCAAGAGCAGGGTAGTGCTGAGAGCGCAGGACTTACCTCTAGACAGGACTTTCTCACTACTGTAGATGCTAGACAACGTATAGATAAACAAGCCGCTGAAGACGCTAAAGAGAGAACACAGACCCTACAAGGTTTAGGTTCATTCTCTACTCAATTGGAATCTATGGTTCGTGATCAGTTGACAAATAGAGCTGGCGAAGGTCTAGTAGACAATCAATTTGATATCAATGAAGAGGAATTGACTTCTATGGCCGCAGAAGGTTATGGAGATTCTCTAAAGAATGCATTCAATCAGATACAGACTCTACAAGTTAGATCACCAGAAAATGTAATAAGCGTTCTATCTGCCCTCCCTAAAGAGGCGTGGGGTGATGGGGATCCAGTTGATGCACTAGAACGTATTTATAAGAATGACAAAGAGTCCATCAATGCTGCCGTAAGTACAGGTATTGCTAATGGTGTTATGGATCCGGCTGATATGAAAGCTTC
>Ga0208767_1000463_pt1 | contig 33371 bp, 43 predicted proteins | sample VirMetDEL_Mar_21_FD_184514 | JGI IMG/M metagenome (GOLD analysis project Ga0208767, IMG submission 184514) | Aqueous microbial communities from the Delaware River and Bay under freshwater to marine salinity gradient to study organic matter... | ecosystem: Environmental > Aquatic > Marine >... | reverse complement strand
GCATCGCTGGCATTCAGCCATCGTCAGAACTCCCGGCAATATCGGAGGAGACTGGCAACATGGCGTCCACGTAAGACACCGCTGCGGCCCCGTGGTTGTAATCAAAGACCACCGTGCCATCGTCTCTAACATGCGTCGTGCGGATCTTCTGAACAGGCGTCATGCGCTTAATTTCGACTTCCTCTGCTAACTTGCGATAGATGTACGTCCGCGTTGCAGACATGCCGTGTCGTTCGTCAGGAAACCGATCCACGAACTTGAAAGTCGCTTCTATCGGCAAATCACGAACAATCATTTCTTGTCTCCACAAGCGGACGAATACATTTCCCTCGCCAGCGCCCGGAACTCGGCCCGCCGCGAGTGCGGGATGTACTGCGCGAGGGTGTTCATAGGAGCGCCTTCAACGCGCACTCGGTTGGCGTCTTGCCTTCGACTGCCGCGTGGAGACGCCGGAGCGCCCGTTGCAGGTAGTCCTCGGTGATCGTCTCCGCGACGAACCACAGGCCCTCGTCGTCGGCTTGCTCGTTCACTACGTCCATCGGGTTTTCCATGTCGGGCATATCCGCTCGAATTTCTACGCGTCCACGACGCGGTGAACGTCGCAGTCCAAGTCCCAATCGGGAATGTTGTGTTTCTCTGACAGGGCTTCGACGGCGAGTTCGGCCAGGAACTCGCCATCTTCCGGGGCAACCTCAAACTCGACATCCAGTCGGACGGTGATTTCTGCGCGTTTCTTCATCTCGTTCTCCAATGCTCGTTTCAGTTTTCTAAGATGTGTTCTGGGGTGATGTTGTTCATCCCAACCCCCACAACGCCAATGTCGTGACTAGTGCGATAACCGCGCTACCGCCGAGCGCCCCGCAAATGAAACACCGAATGATGTCGCGGGGCTTGATGGGGTCGTCATCATCATGCCAAACGTCCATTGAACCACTCCCTAGCCTGGTTGATAACGCGCCACGCCAATTCGATCTGGCTCTCGGTGTGGCGATCAGGGTTGCCGATAATGTATCGAGCCTGTCCGAGATACTGCGCCATGATTGCGTCGTTCATCGCCATGTCTCCGGGTTGTGAATGTCGTCTCCGTAACGCAACTCCTCAAGAATACGCTGCGTTTGCTCACTGATCTTCGTGACTTCGAGCGCATATCTGTTTTCGCCACTCCGCGTCCGACCGAGATGTTCATGCGCGATAAAGATGCGCTCGTTCTCGTGATAGCGACGGAACCAGCCTGGGGCCATGCCGGACTTGCCCTCGAAAACCGTGATCTTGCTGCCCGGCGGCGAAGTGCGAAGCCACGTTGTGAATCTGATTTCGTCAATCATTTTCCACCTCGTCCTCAAAGCCGGGGCAGAATGCAGGATGGTCGTAATCCTGATCGCCAAGGCCGCACCATTCTTCGCGGCCAAAGTCAGAAGAAAACGACTTGCAACGATATTCGCAATCTTCGCAAACGGCGTTACCCCAAACACGTTCGGGAATGTCCCACCTGTCGCGATACGGATCAGGCTTCGGCGTAGAGTCTAAAATGCGTTGAATTGATTTGTGCATTGGTTTGTCTCCTTTTGTTACTACCCCGAAACCCCGGCCACCTTTCGGCTCCGGGGATGGGGGCTATGGCCCGATTTTGATCTGGTTATTCAGGCAAGTTAGCGATGTGCAATGCTTGATCCTTATGCGTGGCGAAATGTTTGCTGCTGAAGCATTTTTTGCAGAAGGATTGCTCTGATGCTTTTTCAATCTGGTTAGTCGTGACCAGGGCGATCACATTCAGCGACCGACCGTTGCAAGCGGTAGAATTACCGTAGGCTAAGTGATAAACTCCGGTGGATGAGCGGGCGATACGAGCGGCCATGTCGGTGTCTCCATCTGCGTTGTTGATGATTAGACCTTACCTAAGACACTTAGCTTGTAAACCCCTTTTCCAATATTTTTTTCTTCGCGTCCTCGCAGCCTTCACCGACAATGACAACGTGGTCGATGGCCTTCAGGTACTTGATCCAGTCCTTTTGATTCGGAGATAGCTTCCCGCCGGTTTCGCGCTTCATTTCGATCCAGAGCCGCCAGGCGGGAACAAACAAGTCAGGCACGCCGGAACTCACGCCTTCTGCCTTGAGCCTTCCGGCTGTGGTCTTGCTTCGAGCGCCTCCATTCGGAATCGCAAAAATCCGAACGCCGTCAAACGTCTGCCGAAACCACATGACAAACTCGCGTTGCTCTTCGTGTTCTGTTTTCACTTCCAAACCCTCCCAATCACACGATGGAACTTGCCATCTTTCTTGTATTTGATTTCGCTCGGATGCTGTCCGGCGTTCATCAGCCAGGACAGATCTTCGAGGTTCACCGCTTCGTTCGTATCAACCCCGGCGTGGTTCGCAATGACGCCGAGCGTCTGCAGTGCCTTTTGTCCGGCGTATCCATCATGGGTTACGGGGAGATACTCCGTGATCGGGTCGGAGTACATATCCTTGTAATAGGAAACCTTGAGCATTTCCTTCCCGCTGGATCGACTGATATGCTTTGACCATTGCCAATCTGTGACGGGCATTTCAATCGCATCAAGGCCCATAATGTCGTCGTCGCGAAGTTTATGTTCCGGCTCCTCACGCTCCGGGAATGCAAACCCGCAGGCCGGACAATTGAGCGCCGACAGATGCACAAGTTCATCGCAATTGTCGCAGACCTTCACCGGCATCTCGCCGGAGCCGTCGCCCGCCTTGCGCCCTGGATCAATCGCGGTGATCGGCCCATGCGTTTCCACAACGCCCGCAAAGTCCAAGACGAGGCAATAGTCGGTATGAGACTTGGGGCGCATACCGCGCCCGGCCATCTGAACGTATAAAGACGGCGACATGGTGGGGCGCAGCATGGCAATCAGGTCTATATCGGGATAGTCAAAGCCGGTGGTTAAAACATTGGCGTTCGTAAGGGCGGTGATCCGGCCAGCCTTATATTCGTTCAGGATGCGCTCGCGTTCTTTCTTTGGCGTTTCGCCTGTCACCGTCTCAGCCGATACGCCCTGCTCACGTAGGCAGTCTCGAATGTGATAGGCGTGACTAACGCCGACACAGAAAAACAGCCACGCCTTGCGATCTCCCGCAAGTCTTATGGTCTCATCGACAACGGCAATATTCTTGTCTGACTTATCGACCGCCTTTTGCAGTTCACTCTCAATATATTCGCCGCCGCGCTTATGAACGCCGTCCGTCGAAAGGCAAGCGCCGGTTATCTTGGATCGAAGCGGGGCCAGGTATCCGTGATAAATCAGTTCCTCTATGCTGACCGGCTCAATCAAGTCCGAGAAGATTGCTGGCGCGTCGGTGATAAGCCCGTGGCCTAAGCGGTAAGGCGTGGCCGTTAACCCCACAACGCGCATCGCCGGATTGATTTCGGTCAGGTCGTCAATCAGTTTCCGATAGCTGCCTTCGTTCTTGTGACTAACAAGGTGGCACTCATCAATGATGACCAGATCGACATGACCAATCTGGTCTGCGCGATTGCGAGCAGATTGGATTCCCGCGAATGTGATGGCGTCAATGTCCCGCCGGTTAAGCGATGCTGAATAGATGCCAAGCGGAGCATTAGGCCAATGCTGGCGCATCTTCTCAGCGTTCTGTTCAATCAGTTCCTTGACGTGCGTGAGCATCAGGATGCGGGTGTCGGGCCAGTTCTTCACGGCGTCCTTGCAGAGCGCCGCGACAATGTGAGACTTCCCGGAGCCGGTAGGCAAAACAAGGCACGGGTGGCCGGCGTTCTTGCCGAACCACGCATACAGTTCGTCTATGGCGCGTTGCTGGTAGGGTCTAAGCATCTACCCCACCACCTTCGCGCCCGGAAACGTGTCCTTCACGTCCTTGACCAGATCATGCGTACAGCCTGACGGGTTGGCGATAATCTCTTTGCTTGAGAACGTGTAGGCATCACCCTCGCCGTTGCGAACAGGCTTGCCGTTGATGATGTAGACAGCCTCATGCGGATTGTCTGATGCCTCTCGCTCCCACGGCACTATGTCAGGGTGCAGGACGTGGCACTCGCAGCCCTCAAGCTGGAACTCGTAAGGGATGCCGCCGCTCTCATGCCTGGCGCATGACCAAGTTCCGTCATTCTCCGCCGTCGAGAACGCGCACGTCCGACAGTTCACCTCCTGCGTTGGCTTGGCCTTGTGGCAGAAGTTGTAGGCTGGACACCACTTGCACTGATACCATGAGGGATCGCTGGAGATTGGATCGGGGATGCGCTCCGCCGACACAATGTTCCTGGCACGCTCGATAAGTTGCTCGGCTGCTGCCTTGTCGTACTCCACGCGCTCCGTATAGATGCGGTCGTCGTTCTTGCATACGGCGTAATACAGCGCCCGCGTCAATTTGCGACCGTGCATATAAATCTGCATCTGACACCAATGAATCGGCTTGGATTTATGGACGCCGTTTTTCTCCAGATCATCAAAGGACTTGAGCGCGTGAGTCTTGAACTCTAGCAGATGGCGCGTCTTGGGCGCGGTCGGAATGCCGACAGCCTCGCCGTCAATATGCCCACCGCAATGAGGCGGCATAGTCACATCACCCTGTTCGTTTTCGACCCTAACGCCAATGCGCTTCAGGTCTTCAATAATCAAATCTTCCTCACGGTGGCCGCGACGGAACAGGCGGAGAACCCGACCTGGAAACTTCTCGATCACGGCCCAACGGAAGGACAGCCAGAGCCAGCGGTCGCAATGATGACCGATGATAGAACCACCAAGATAGGGGCGCGGCGGCTCTTGCAGTTTCTCGTGGCTTTCGTCAATCTCTTGTGCTATATCTTGGAAGTTCATTGAAAGTCTCCTCTCTCCCCTGATGAGCTATAGGGGCCGGTATAAACACACCGGCCCCTATTTTTTTACCTACTTACTGGCCCACGGCGGAGCCGACGAAGATGCGGCTGACGCTGACGGTGCCGCTGACGGCATAGGCGGCTGAGAACCGTCAACCGCCCGGAACCCCTTGACCTCGTTTCCGGGGCCATACTGAGGGTCGTCCTTCACCGTCACCTTTACGGCAACGTCACGCCCGATGAACTGCTGCGGGTCAGGCGTGCCGGTCAGGCCAACGGCATCTCGAAGCTGACGCAACTGTCCGCGTCCGATCTGCTGCGCCTGTGAGTTCGGGTTGTGGGTGTTGATATTGGTGAACAACACCCGGCCCTCATGTGTCGGGCCTGTCACATCAAAACGGGTTTTGATGTACTTGCCGGTTCCGGCCTTAGTGTCGGTCATCTCCATCGAGTTGACCTTGACCGTGTACCAGCCAGCCGGGAGCGGGTCGAAGTCGCCGCCGGATGATTGATATTCTTCGTCGTCGAGATTGAAGTCGAGAAAACTCATTGATCGTTCTCCGTAATGGTAAAGGAAGGACGCCCCGGCGTCGTCGTGATTCCATCCGTAAGGGGCGCGGTGACGGACGGTGCAGCGTGCTTCCACGCTGACATATTGAGTTCCGGCTTCCACCGGAACAGGGTTGAAAGCTGCTCGGTCAAACCATGTTCGGCGGCTAGTTCCTGAACCCTATCGCTGTCAACCTTGCGATTCATTCGGCCAACCACCTTGACCGTAAAGCCGTTGGCGTCAATCGTTTTGGTCCCCTCGAAGTCGGGCGCGATGTCCAGTGCGTCAATCATAGCATCCTCAAGGCCACGGCGGCGTTCAATAGCTTCCTGTTCGGTTCGCTTGGCTTCGATCCATTCAGCGAAGATGGGTGGGTTATTATCCATCATTCACCCCCGATCTTCGCAATCATCGCACCAAGATCAGGCGACTCCCATGCGTCCAGCTTGCCGGAGCGATCCTTTGCCAGCCAGAGGCCATCGCTGTCGCACATCAACGCACGCTGCGTTACGCCTTCCGCGTCTTTCTCTACGCGCATGGCGGCGACAATATCGAAATAGTACGGGAGAGCCTGTCCGGTCTTATTGCCCGGCATCGACGGTGCGTAGAGCATACGCCCCATTTCGTCCTGCGACTTCTCCAGCTTGGCGGAGAAGAACACATGCTTTCCGGGCAGGTCACGGAACAACCTGATGGCGTCCGCCATCGTGGTCTGCATTTCGCCGTATGCCTGGCGCGGGTCTTTCGACTTCGCCTTCTCTGCGGCAAGGCAGACTTCGGCGATTTCCGAAATGCTGTCGAGCGCCACGCTGTCAAACTGCTTTGCCTCGTCGCTATCGCGGAGCCACTTATAGGCTTCGCGCAGCGTGTCCATATCCTTGATCTCAATGAACGGAAGGTTCGCATCTGCGATGGACAGCAAGCCGCCCTCTGCTGACAGGATGACGGGCTTGGGCAGTGTCGGGATAAGCGAGGTCTTGCCAGCGCCAGCCTGTCCGTAGACCAGTAGCTTGACGCCGTTCGTCTTGAATGCGCTTGTTGATTGAAGGTCAATAGCCATTGAAAATTACTCCTGTGAGAATGCCGTAAGCGGCGGGGTGAAGAACCGACCAAATCCAGTGACGGGCCGGGACGTAGGTGATGATGTGAGTCATGACTCGCCTCGCGCTGCCCACGAACGCCCCGGCGTGTGCTTCTGCTTCGTCATTGTTCTCTCTCCTAGCTAAGTGCGGTCGGACCATCCGGTTGCACTTTCGCTTTACATACTAGCTAAATTAATTTAGGTGTAAAGAGGTTTTTTCAGGAGATGGGGATACAACGTGGAGACATATGAGCAATTCTTGCGGCGTAAATCTGAAGTCGCAATTCCAACTGGTCTTGATGTTATTCCAGAATTGTCGAGTGCATTATTCCAGTTCCAGAAGGATATTGTAACATGGGCATTGCGTCGGGGCCGTGCAGCGTTATTTGCGGGCACCGGCCTTGGTAAATCATTAATGGAATTATCATGGGCTGACGCAGTTCATCGTGAAACGGGGCGCGATGTGTTACTGTTAACACCTCTGGCTGTCGCGCAACAAATGATTCGAGAGGCTGGTAAATTCGGAATAACAGCCAAGCATTGCAAAACACAATCCGATGTGACCTCTGGCATTGCGGTAACGAATTATCAAAAATTAGATCATTTTGACATTGCCCATTTTGGCGGGGTTGTTCTTGATGAGAGTTCCATCTTAAAGAGCCTTGATGGCAAAACCAGAACATCGCTGATCGACGGATTCAAGATGACGCCGTTCCGGTTAGCGGCGACAGCAACGCCCGCGCCAAATGATTACATGGAGTTGGGTAATCACGCCGAATTTCTCGGCATTATGTCGTATACAGATATGCTATCGACGTTCTTCACGCATGATGGATCATCAACGCAGAATTGGCGGCTTAAAGGTTGGGCAGAAAGCAAGTTCTGGGAGTGGATGGCATCATGGTCGGTTATGCTCCGCCACCCCCGTGATCTTGGATATGATGACAGCCGATACGATCTGCCACCATTGAAACGGCACACCCATACGGTTGATATTGAATATAAACCTGCGGGTGGTTTTCTATTCCCTATGGAAGCTCAAACTATGGCGGAAAGATTAGCTGCCCGTCGTGACACAATTTCGGAGCGAGTCGAAGCCGCAGCATTTTTGGTCAATTCAAATAATCGTCCGTGGGTATGCTGGTGCAACTTGAACGATGAGAGTTCCGCGCTGGCAGCAGCAATCCCTGATGCGGTAGAAGTTCGCGGGTCTGACAGTGAAGATCGCAAAGAGCAATGCCTTGAGGATTTTGCGGCGGGCAAAATCCGCGTTCTTGTGACAAAGCCTTCAATCGCTGGATTTGGCATGAATTGGCAGCATTGCGCCGATACTGTTTTTGTTGGGCTTAACGATAGTTTTGAGCAGATTTATCAGGCGATCAGACGGTTCTGGCGTTTCGGGCAAACAAAATCAGTTAATGCTCATTTTGTGGCGTCTGAGATTGAAGGTGCTGTTGTTTCTAATATTCAGCGCAAAGAGGCGCAGGCGGAACATATGGCGGAGCAGATGGTAGCGCATACGAAAAATTTAAGCGCAGCAAATATCCGTGGCGCAATCAGAGATACTGCATCATACAACGCTATTCACCAGATGATAATTCCAAATTGGGTCAGAGGAGACACAGCATGAAGCCCAACGTATTGACTTATGATGGCGATAAGGAAGGTCAAATCATAACCGATGATTATGCTATTTATCTCGGGGATAGTTGCGAACTGATTAAAGGCATCCCTAATGATTCAATCGGCATGTCTGTTTATAGCCCGCCGTTTGAGGGGTTGTATAAGTTCAGTAATTCTGACCGCGACATCTCAAACAACGACAGCGATTCATTCTACCAGCATTACAAATACCTCATTGATGAAATTTATCGGATTACTCAGCCGGGCAGATTGTCGGTTGTGCACTGCATGCAGTTGCCGACCAGCAAGACACGGGACGGATTTATCGGAATGAGGGATTTTCGTGGAGAGATTATCAGGCTGCATCAAGATGCCGGATGGATTTTTCATTCTGAGGTTTGCATCTGGAAAGACCCTGTAGTCGCACAGCAGCGTACAAAGTCGATCCGACTGCTCCATAAGCAAATCTGTAAGGATAGCACAATCAGCGGTCAGGGATTGGCTGATTATATCTTGGTATTCCGCAAGCCCGGAGAGAATGAAAATCCGGTTGCTGGCGGTTTCCATTACTGGATTGGCGAGGGCAATGGCCCTGCTCCGATAGACAAGCGAACGGACAAGAGCGAGGCGGATGCAAAGAAATGGTATTCCATTGAGGTCTGGCAACGCTACGCATCGCCTGTGTGGTCGGACATTCGCCAAAGCCGCACATTGCAATATCGCGGTGGACGTGACGAAAAAGATGAGGCCCATATATCCCCGCTTCAGCTTGATGTAATCGAGCGATGCATACAGCTATGGAGCAACCCTGGGGATATTGTGTTCACGCCGTTTCTCGGTATTGGATCGGAGGTGTATAGTGCTGTCGAATTAGGGCGTAAGGGTGTGGGCATTGAATTGAAGCCATCATACTTTAGGCAGGCTGTTCGCAACATTGCTGACGTAAAGCAAAATCAGGATACTTTATTCTCATAGACACAATAAGGGGATTTTTATGACCACCAAGCAGGCAATCAAACACTTCGGCAGCAAGGCCGAGGTGGCAAGGGCGCTCGGTATTACCATCGAGGCCGTCATTCAGTGGGATAAACATCCCCCGATGTTGCGGCAGTTCCAGTTAGAGAAGCTGACGAATGGGGAGTTGAAGGTTGATGGGTGACAAACAACCCCGCCACCTTTCCGCCATTGAGGCATCGCTTAACGTGGGCAGCGGGTTCATCGTGGCCTGGCTCTTGACCATTTATGTCCTGCCGCTATGGGGATATGAATACCAGTTCAGTCAGACCGTCGAGATAACGACCACCTACACGCTGGTCTCGCTCGTCAGGTCTTACATATGGAGGAGGATTTTCGCGTGAAGGCTCACCATATACACGCCGATCAGGCGACGGACGATAGCCCGTTCGTCGTGCGCGTCATCACGCCTGATAATGATATAAGGATCGTCCCGAGCCGCGCTGAACTATGGGCAATGTTCATTGGCATTTCAAAATATCTCGCAAAAGAGGAACGCGGTGAGCGATAACGTATTCGGACTACCGCCCGGATGGGATAAGGATCAACACGTTGATCCGCCAGAGGTTCAATTGGCCGATGCCATGCGTTCGGTCGGAATCGACCCGCCGCCTGATATGCGGATCGACGGACAGCTTCACCGCTTCTCCACGAACGGGCGCAAGCGCGACGACAGCGGCTATTATGTCGTGTTCCCTGACGAACCGCAGGCCGGTGTATTCGGATGCTGGCGGGATGGCATCCAGGTCAACTTCATTGCCGACATCGGGCGCACCCTATCAGCCGTGGAGAACATGAACATTCTCAAGCGGCAGAACGAGGCAAAGGCGGAGCGCGAACGGGAGCGCGAGAGAAAGGCGGCTACGGCGGCGGATACGGTCCAGACCATATGGGCGAACGCCGGTGTAGCCAATCCCGAACATCCCTACCTGAAGCGCAAGGGCATCCACCCTCACGGTGCGCGAGTGACCGGCGATGGTCGGCTTATGGTGCCGCTGTTCGATAAGGACGGCCACCTGTCCACACTTCAATATATATCCGACGATGGCGATAAGAAGTATCATCCCGGCGGCACGGCCAAGGGCTGCTTCTGGACCATAGGCGACATCAACAAGACGATTTACGTGGCCGAGGGCTTCGCCACCGCCGCGACAATCAACGAGGTCACAGGCGAGGCCGTCGCCATAGCCTATTCGGCTGGTAATATCGTCGCCACAACCGGGGCCATACGCGAGGCCAACCCACACTGTCCCGTTATCATCGTGGCGGACAATGACGAATCCGGCGTCGGTAAGAACCACTCCGACCAAGCCGCCGCCAAGTTCGGCGCTCGCGTTGTCATGCCGCCCCTGCCCGGTGACGCGAACGATTATGTACAGGCCGGGCATGACCTGATGGCCCTACTCAATCCCCAGGCAGAGGAATGGCTTACCCGCGCCAAGGACTTCTCCATCGAACCGGCCCCTATCTCGTGGCTTATCAAAAAATGGCTACAGGACAAGGCCCTCATCATGGTTCACGGCACGTCCGGCGGCGGCAAGACATTCATCGTCCTAGACTGGTGCCTTCGGATCGCCTCAGATGCCACGGAATGGCACGGAAACAAGGTCCACGGCGGCACAGTCGTCTATCTGGCCGGTGAGGGCCACCACGGCCTTAAAAGCCGCGTGGCAGCCTGGCGGCAGCAATACAAGGTAGACGACCCGGATATGTACCTGTCAGCCAGCGGGTGCGACCTCAATACGGCCAATGGCTATCAGAAAGTGCTAGAGGCCATCAGCCAGCTACCCAAACCGCCACGCCTGATCGTGGTTGATACACTTCACCGATTCCTTGACGGCGACGAGAATAGCGCACAGGACGCCAAGACCATGCTCGACGCCTGCAACGCCCTCATGGCCGAATACGGATGTTCGGTCCTCCTCGTCCATCACACTGGCGTATCGGACGAGGCACAGCACCGCGCTCGCGGCTCATCCGCTTGGAAAGGCGCTCTCGAAAACGAAATCAGCGTGGTGCCGCCCAAGTTCGACGGAGACAGCATCGAAATTATCCAGCGCAAGGCCAAGGACTCGGAACTCACTAACCCCGTATATGTCGATCTGCAGCCCGTCGAAATCAAAGGCTGGAAAGACGAGGACGGCGATCCCGTAACAAGCTGCGTCGTTGTCGAAGGCGTCGAGCCGGTCAGGGTCAAGGCCGATAAACCAGCCATGAAGCACCGCAAGATGTTTGAGCGGGCATGGTTCAGTACGAAATGCGAGATGCACAACGGCGCACCATACGTCTCCAGGTCGGGCCTCAAGACATTCCTCGACGGTCAGGACTTTGCCGAAAGGTCGGTTAAAAATATGATGAACGTCGCATATGACGACAAGCTAATCGGGTATCTCGTGAACAGCGAAAGCATCGTCCCCGACGCGAACGGATGGGTTGTCAATGACCGTGAATGGGCCGGTGAAATGATGCTCGCCATGAGGTCAAAATGAGTACCCTAAAGTACCCTAAAAGGTACCCTAGGGTACTCTAGGGTGAGATCGGCAGAAAACCGCCAATCTGAGTACCCTAAAGTACCCCCACCCCCCTTAGGGGTGGGGTACTAGGGTACAGGGCGGGCAAAGGGGTACTTTGGGGTGGACGGTTAAAGTTTACACACGATGGCAAATGTGTAATAGTTAATCGCTCGCTTTGAGCCACAATGTACATTGTCTGGAGTTAAGATCATGATGAAACCGGCGAAGGGTTCGGTCGATTGCAAAGGCTTCGGTGCCGCGTACAGCGGTAACAAGTCCAAGGACACCTCGACGAACAAGCCGCGCAAGGGCACGACTGCCCCGAGCGGCTCCTACAAGGGCTGATACTGGCAGGGGCTACGGCCCCGCCAGTTTCTTTCGGGCCTCAACGACATGCCTCAGAAACAAACCAATCCCCGGGCCAATGGCCCCACCATCACGACGATTACATTCGTTGGGAATGAAGTGGAGAACGCCCTGCTCGATTATGCCGAGATAGCAAACGGCGAGGCGTTGCCCGCTGGCCCGGTTAGGGTCATCGAAATCAAACGCAACAAGGCGGTGATCGAAATCAGAACGCCGCCATCACCGTAGGATCGCTATGCCTGATAAGCGTGATTATTTTGTCTATGAATTGCGCGACCCGAAAACGAATAAAGTTTTCTATGTCGGCAAAGGGAAGGGCAACAGGCCAGCCCATCACATCAAAGAGGCAAAGCAGGGCGGCAGCACAAAGAAGTGCAACGTAATCAGGCAAATCATCAAGCGTGGCGATACTCCAAAAGTGCGGATCGTAAAGAGATTTGAAGATGAGGATGAGGCTTATCGGTACGAAGAATCCTTGATAAAGAGAATTGGCCTTGAAAACCTCACAAACATTTTGCCCGGCGGGCGTGGTGGGTTCGCGTCCAAGCGAATAGATAAGCTGAAGATTGTTGTTGCGTGGGCAGTCAAAACACAATGGTTCAAGGTGGTGCCAAAACGATTCTGGTTTGGTGGACAGTGGCACTATCATGATCTATCGGAGTTACGTGATAACGTGAAAGCAATGGCGCTGGAGTTAATTAAAGATAACGGGCGTGAATGGTTTCAAAACAACGCAATATCTTATTCAAAACAGGTGAAAAATAATGCCGTTTAAGAAAGGACAATCGGGAAATCCTGGCGGCAGGAAGAAGATGCCAAGAGGATTGCGGGAAGCAGCGATGGCGGAAACGCCGGAAATGCTCAAGGTCTTGGTGAAGATTGCTAAGGACGAGAAGGCCCCACCGTCTGCCAGAGTGTCGGCGGCTGAAAGTGTTATATCTCGCGCGTATGGCAAAGCCCCGCAGTCAATGGATATGAATGTAAATGTCAACCAAAGCATCGGCGACTTCATCCAGCACGCCCAGTCGTTGGGAGCAGCTAAAGGAACTCCAAGTAAGGTTCGTCACTGAACCGGAGTTATTCGTTCGGCTGGTAATCAACGCGGAACCTGAGCCGTGGCAGGAACAGGCCATGAGGGCGATTGTCGAGAATGACAGGATCGCCATCAGGTCAGGCCACGGTGTAGGCAAGTCGGCGTGGCTATCGTGGGTCATCATATGGTGGTTATGCACACGCTTCCCGGCGAAGGTGGCGTGTACCGCTCCGACAGCCCATCAGCTTGAGGATGTGCTTTGGGGCGAACTCGCCAAGTGGATCAGGCAAATGAAAGAGCCATATAAGTCGTGGCTTAAGGTAGGGTCAGGGCGGATCGAGTTGGTCGAACACCCGGAAGAGGCGTTCGCTGTCGCACGGACGGCGAGGAAGGAAACGCCCGAGGCATTCCAGGGCTTCCACTCTGACAATATGCTGTTCATTGTTGATGAGGCATCCGGCGTCGAGGATATTATCTTTGAGGTTGGTCAGGGTGCCATGTCAACCGAGGGCGCGAAGACCCTGATGGCTGGCAACCCAACGCGAACCAGTGGCTTTTTCTTCGATGCGTTCAACAAGATGCGCTCGCGCTGGTTTACCATGAAGGTGGCCTGTCAGGACAGCAGCCGGGTGGCGAAAGACTACCCGGACGAGATCGCGGAGCAGTTCGGCAATCCCTCGTCTGTCTATAACGTGCGCGTGCTCGGTGACTTCCCGACCGAGGATGATGATGCGGTCATCCCGCTTCATCTGTGCGAGGCCGCAGTCATTCGTGAGGTTGAATGCCCGACATGGATCAGGCCGGTGTGGGGTGTAGACGTGGCCCGGTTCGGCGGCGATAGAACCGTGCTATGCAAGAGGCACGGCAACGTGGTGTTTGAGAACCTAAAGCACTGGCAAGGCAAGGACACGATGCAGGTGTCCGGTATCATCAAGAAGGAATACGACGACACGCCCGAGCATCTAAGGCCGTCGAGCATTAACGTCGATGTCCTGGCGATGGGCGCTGGCGTGGTTGACCGGCTGTTCGAGATGGGATTGCCCGTCGTTGGTATCAACGTGGGCGAAAGCCCGGCGGTGTCCGACAGGTACATGAGAAAGCGTGACGAGTTGTGGTTTCAGGCGCGTGAGTGGCTAGCTGCTCGCGACTGCCGCATTCCAGACGATGCCGAACTCATTGCGGAATTGACGCTACCCAAGTACAAGATGACTTCGAGCGGCAAGCTACAGGTGGAGAGCAAGGACGAGATCAAGAAGCGGACAGGCCATCGCTCGCCTGACCTTGCAGACGCATTCTGCTTATCACTAGCCTCGGATGGTGCTAGTATCGAGCAGCACGAAGTGGACCGCTATGCTCGCAAGGGCAGGCGGGCTAATACCAATTGGATGGTGGCGTAATGGCTGAACTATTTGACGAGAACACGGACCTGGATGGCCTGGTAGCCGATAAGCAGCTACTAACCACGGTCAAGCGGCGGTGGCGTGAGGCTCGTCAACACACCCGCAACTGGCGCAATGATGCGCGTGAAGATTATCAGTTTGTTGCGGGCGATCAGTGGTCCGAGACGGACATGCAGACGCTCCGCGACCAGCTTCGCCCGGTGGTGACGTTCAATCGTGTTGGCCCCGTCATCGACGTGGTGGCCGGCACTGAGGTCCAGAACCGGCAGGAGGTTCGCTATATCCCACGAGAGCAGGGAGACGTGAAGCCGAACGAGGTGTTTACCGGCGCGGCTCAGTGGGTGCGCGACCTGTGCGATGCCGAGGATGAGGAATCGGATTCCTTCATTGACATGGTGATTTGTGGCATGGGCTGGACTGAAACCCGGCTCGATTACGATGTCGATGAGGAAGGGCAGATTATCATCGAGCGCGTTGACCCGTTTGAAATGTATTGGGACAGCATGGCCCGCAAGCGCAACCTGTCCGATGCGCGGTGGATCATGCGCGTTATCGAGATGGAGAAGGACGAACTGAAGGATCAGTTCCCGGACAAGTGGATGGATGTATTCGGTGCGTCTGCGATCTGGGGCGACAACCTTGACGACGAAAGCCCGCATCTGACGGTAGCTGGCGATCAATATGCCTCGAACGAGGACCAGACGGACGCCAAGCGCAAGGCCACGATCAAGGTGGTCGAGTATCAGTGGTATGAGCCGATCACGGTCTACAAGGTGTTCGACCCATTCACTGGCGAGGCCAAGACGATGGAGGCCGGTGACTTCCGCAAGGCCGAAGATCGCATGATGATGATGGGTGTCGATCTTCAGTCGGTGAAGATGAAGCGGCGCAAGTATCGTCGGGCGTTCGTGGCTGGTGACATCGTGCTGGACGAGGGCGACTCGCCGGTCGAGGGCTTTACCTACAAGTGCATGACGGCCAAGCGGGACCGCAACAAGAATATCTGGTATGGCCTCGTTCGCGCCATGAAAGACCCGCAGCGGTGGGCGAACAAGTGGCTGTCGCAGACCATGCACATCATCAACTCGAACGCCAAGGGCGGGCTGCTGGCCGAGCAGGATGCTTTTGTTAACCCGCGCAAGGCAGAAAGCGAGTGGGCCAACCCGACCAGTATTACGCTGCTCAAACCGGGCGGGCTTCCGAAGGTGCAGCCCAAGCCCGCGATTACGTACCCGTCCGGCATGGATCGCCTGATGGAGTTTGCCGTGTCCTCGATCCGTGACGTGACCGGCGTTAACGTCGAGATGCTTGGTATGCGTGAGGGCAACCAGCCTGGTATCTTGGAGTTCCAGCGCAAGCAGGCTGGCATCACCATTCTTGGCACGATGTTCGATAGCCTGCGTCGGTATCGCAAGGAACAAGGCCGCATCCTGTTGCGGTTCATTCAGGACTACATTTCGGACGGTCGGCTTATCAAGATCATGGGTAGCGAGGGCGAGCAGTATGTCCCGCTTGCGCGTCAGTCCGATGTCACGTTTGACGTGATCGTTGACGATGCTCCGACCAGCCCGAACCAGAAAGAACAGGTGTTTGCCACGCTTAGCCAGTTGCTCCCGGCGCTGCTACAGGCTGGCATTCCGATCCCGCCGGATATTGTCGAGTATGCGCCGTTGCCGTCCGGCCTGATCGAGAAGTGGAAGGACATGCTCTCGCAGCCGAAGGGGCCGGACCCGGCACAGGTCGCGCTGATGCAGCAGGAACTCGAATACTATAAGGCCGAGAACCAGAACCTGAAGTCGTCCGAGCAGGCCAAGATCATGAAGGCGCAGCTTGACGCTGAGTTGAAGCGCGAGGAACTAGCGCAGCAGCGTGAGAATGACCAGCTTACACTGGCGCAGAAGCAGGACTTGGCCCGCCAGGAGATGGACCTGAAGCGTCAGATTGCCGAATATGACTTGGCCTTGGAGCGCATGAAGATCGAGGCCCAGGCCGAGTTGAAGCAACGCGAGCAGTTCAGCAAGGAAGCACTCGAATCGGCCAAGCTGGACCTTGATGCGAGGGATCGCGAGGCAGCGCGTCAACCTCAGATCGTTATGGTGCCGGGCAGTTCAAAGCGCCGCGTCAAGGTGGAGCGCGATGAGCAGGGCAATCTGGTCGGTGCTGAGTTGTACGAAGGGGACGATGATTGACAACTCTAGGGTCTGAAAGTTCGATCCCTGTAAGCGGGACGAATACTGAACTAGAAACCATTACAGTCACAAATGAGGTCGGCGATACGGTCCATCGCGAGGCCGTGTTTCAAGGCGGCATCATTGATGGCAATAACACTACGACAACGCTACTCTCATCCGGGGCTACGTACACAGGCACGTTCACCCGCTGCCCCGATGGCGTGACAGTTAGTTGCAAGTCTGTCGGCGTTGGCGGCACGCTCTACTTTGACTTTTCGAATGATGGGGTAAACGTTGATACGTTCCCGGTCAGTGGGTTTTCTGTTACGGCCAACATCCATGAGTACCACAATGCGAAAGTTAATGGTCGTTATTTCCGCGTCAGGTTTGTGTCGGACGCGGGGACGCAGACGGAGTTTCGGCTTTACACGTACTTCGGCCCCTTTGCTCAAGGTAACGCGCCGCTTAATCAGGGAATTGGTCTGGACACAGACGCAAACATCACGCGCCCGACCAACTTTCAGGGCGAGGTGCGGCGGGGGCTGCGATCCGGTGTCGAGGGGTGGAATAAGTTTGGGTATCGCCTGAACCTGACAGCCTCAACGGAACAGGTGATATGGGCGGCATCCGCCAATTTGCCTACGTTCCTTACCACGGCATCGACGTTCGATATTGCGTATGATGGCACGGCGGGGGGATCCACTGACGGCGCTGGCACGACAGGCGCGACACAGTTGACGTTCTATTACATTGACGCGAATGGCAACCCTGCCGTGAGTGTTCACGTATTGGGGACGGATGGGTCGGATACAACCAGCTTCTCCGGCCTTGGGATCAACCGAATTACTGTTTCAGCGAACGGTGGCCTGACGTATAACGCAAGCGTTATCACGGTTACAGCGACCACAGGCGGCTCTGTTCAGGCTGTTGTCCCGGCTCTTGGCGGCGTGACGCAGCAGATGATATTCTTCAATGGTGTTAACCATCAATGTGTCGCCCCATTCCTGTGGTTCAAGATCAAGACGACGAACAAGAGCAAGGTCATCGACATCAAGGGGTACGTTTGGAACAGGGCAATCAATGGCCGCTTTGAGGTGTATCGAGACAGCATCGACACGGCGATTGATCTAGGCTCGCAGATACACGACCCGATTGAGTTCAAATTAAACCCCACAGATGTTTTGTACTTTACTGCGACAGCAAGTGCGAGCGGAGCGGGAACGCCAGACATCTATGGCCGCTTCAGCCTCAATGAGTACGCCAACGTATAATGCTCGCCGCACTCCTCCTTAACCCGCACCCATCATCCAGCCCTGTTCGCCCCAGGCGGCGACGGTGGCGGCACGTAAGGACGTGGGACTGCGATAACGCGAAGGAACTATATGAGGAAGCCGTCAAGACAATTCCCGTGGCTGACCAGAACGGGCTTCTGGCATCGGATTATGAGGCGCTTCCGCCCCCGTCAAAGGTAGACTTCGACCAGCTATGCCACGACATGGATACGCTGATGGTGTTGATTTCGGCGATTGACAAGGCAGAGGATCGCCGTCGCATGAAGGTTAAACAGGATGAAGAAGCGTTTATCGTTTCGTTACTCATCCACTAAGCGGCTACCCGACCGGAATCGGGATGCGGTTGCCTGACCGTTTCAGGCTTAAATGGAGAAGGCTGTAATGGCTGAACATAGCGTCGAGCAGACGGAAAATGCGACCGATCCCTGGGGCGAGGGTCTTTCCCCCGAGGAGCAGTCCATGATGGCGGAACAGGCCGAAATGGAGAATGATGATCCGGAGATCGAGGAGCCGGAACTTGAGCCTGAACCGGAAGCGGAACCGGAACCGGAAGGCGAGGATGAACCGGAGGTCAGGGACGAGAAAACCGTCCCTTACAATGCGCTCCACGAAGAACGCCAGCGCCGCAAGGAAATCGCAGAAGAACTAGCGCAGCAGCGCGAGCGTGCGGCGAAGATGGAAGACCGGCTTCAGCAGATTATGGAGCGGTTCGAGACCGCCAATAAGCCGCAAGAACAGGATGTCTCGTTCGATCAAGATCCGGCTGAGTACCTGCGCCGGGAAGCGGAGCGGACAAGTCAGTCGGTTGCGGAGGTGCGCGAACAGCTTGAGCAGCGCCAGCATCAGGAAGCAAGAGCGACGGAAATGAACAATTTCATGTCGCAATATAGACAACAGGCTGCGTCCTACGCCGAGAAAGACCCGCAATTTCACGATGCCTACCAGCATCTCGTTCAGTCTCGCCTTCAGGAATACAAAGAGGCGGGATACAGTGAGCAGGAAGCACTCCAGGCGTTGCACCGTGATGAGATTGACATTGCAAACCGAGCGTTTCGCGATGGCATCAACCCGGCAGAACGGATTGTCTCGATTGCGAAGTCGCGTGGATTCAACGGTGCCAAGCCGGTCCAGAAAGAGGACGGCGCTGACACTATTCAGCGCGTGTCGAAAGGGCAGAAGGCGGCGAAGTCCTTGAAGGGCCGGGCCGAACCTAATCTTTCGCTGGAAAGTCTCGCCGAAATGGACGATAATGACTTTGACAAGTATTGGGATGTTATTGTCGGAGGCGGCAATAAAAGCCCATTTTAGCGTCAGGGCGTGACGGTAACTAGCCGACTTCTGATGCGTCAAGCCGGACGAAAAATGGCACTGGCGTCCGGGCAACGGACGGTAAACGGTTGCTTTGAACCACGATTGACAACTTTTTTGCTAGGAGAAATAGCAAATGGCTAGCACTGATTATGGTGTCGGTCATCCGTTGGCAGTCTCGTTGTGGTCAAAGAAGCTGGCGCATGAGGCGCTGAAGCAGACCTTCATGGCGAAGTTCATGGGTACTGGTTCCGATAGCCTCATCCAGATCGTTGACGACACGCAGAAGTCGGCTGGTGACAATGTTACGGTGGGTCTGCGTATGCAGCTTACCGGCAACGGTATTCAGGGTGACGGCACCCTGGAAGGTAACGAAGAGGCCCTGACCACCTATTCGGATCAGGTTTACATCAACCAGCTTCGTCATGCTGTCCGTTCGGGCGGCAAGATGTCGGAGCAGCGCGTTCCGTTCTCGGTCCGTGAAGAAGCCCGCATGGGCCTTCAGGATTGGTGGGCTGATCGCATCGACACTTGGGCGTTCAACCAGCTTACTGGTAACACGACCGAGACCGATACCCGAAAGACCGGCAACCAGGCCGTCACCGCAATGGACGCCACGCATCTTATCGCTGGCGGCGGTCACGACACGGAAGCCTCCCTTTCGGCTACCACCACGGAAGCGTTGCAGCTTTCGGACATCGACCGTCTAGTGGCGAAGGCCAAGACCTTCACGACCGGCTCGGCTCCGATCATCCGTCCCATCCGTTACGAGGGCGACGAATACTTCGTTCTGTTCGTCCATCCGTATCAGATGTATCAGCTTCGTACCTCGAACACCTCGACCGTGGGCAACTACGTCGATCTGTTCAAGGCGAATCTGCAGGGCGGCATGTACAAGGACAACCCGATCTTCACGGGTGCATCGTTCGTGTACAATCAGGTTATCGTTCACGAAAACACGCGCATTCCGACCATCACCGGAACGCCGAACAGTGGTACCGCGACGGACTTCCGCCGCGCTGTCTTCTGTGGCGCTCAGGCTGGTCTGATGGCGTTTGGCCGTGACGATGCCCCGAATCGGATGTCGTGGACCGAAGAACTGTTCGACTACGAAAACCAGCTTGGTGTGGCCGCTGGCTGCATTGCTGGCATGAAGCGGACGATCTTCAATAGCCAGTCGTTCTCGACCATCGCCCTTTCAACCTACGCGCCTAGCGTTTAACGGATAGGAGGATAACATGGCTGTTTCGACTGTTACTTCCACCCAGGCCGTTGCGGGTATCGAGCCGCGTTTGGCTCACACGGGCGTTCAGGCTGCGTCTGCCACCTATGTCCACTCGGGCACGGTTGGCGACGTTGTTCTGATGGTCAAGGTTCCGGCGGTGTGCGACATCATCGGCATCTATGGCAAGATCACCACGGCAGAGACGGCGGCGAATGCGACCGTTGGCCTTGCCGGTGGTGGCCTGTCCGCGAATACCCTTTCGGTCTTCGGTTCTCTCGCCAGCGGCACCGCTCCGGTGTTCTCTGACGAGGGCGCTCGCAAGTACCGGGTATCGCTTTCGGATGATGCGGCTGTCCGCCACACCTACGTGGCTGTCTCGCCCTCGTCCGCAACGTGGACCATCTCGGCGACGATTGACCTCACCGTTCTCTATACGGCGGTCGGCTCGTCCTAATGATTGTCGGGGGCCGGGCAACACCCGGTCCCCGCTTTCATCAATAAGGGGAGAACCCTATGCGTCCTTATATGGATGTAGTTGCAGAGGCCGGTGAACTGCACAAGACCGGCGACCTTCAAAAAGCCGCATACCTTTACGAAAACCTAATCGGCAGCGTTCCCGACGATCCGATTGCGTTGTTCCTGTACGGCACCCTTCGCAGCCAGCTTAAAGAGTTTGGCACGGCGATTGTCATGCTTGAAAAGAGCGCATCGCTTGAGGGCGGGCAATTGCCGGAAGTGTGGCACAATCTGGCCGTGGCGTATCGCAGCGAAGGGCATACTGAGAAATCGGTCAAGGCTTATGAGAAAGCCCTGGAACTTGACCCGAATCGTGGCGATACGTGGAGCAGCCTTAGTGGCTGTTACGTTAACAACGGCACGCCAGAGAGGGCTGTGGAGTGCGCTGAAAGGGCGCTAGCCATCAACCCGGACTGCGCCCACGCTCGCAATCATATGGCGCTGGCCCTACTCGAAATGGGGAAATACAAAAAGGCGTGGCCCTATTACTCGTCGCGTTTCCAGCTTCAGAATATGTCGTCATCTGTCAGGCCGTTTGAGTGTCCGAAATGGGACGGCAAAAAGGTCGGGACGCTGGCTATTCATGGCGAGCAGGGGATCGGCGACGAAATCCTGTTCATGTCCTGCTTTGAGGATGCGGCAAGGCTGGCCGATAAAATTGTGATCGAGGCCGAGCATCGCATGTGTGAACTGTTCGAGCGGTCTTTCGGCGTGCCTTGCTATCCGTCATTCGCAACGCTGATTAAGAATGAGAAGCCGGACGCATATATCGCAATGGGCGACCTTGGTGGCCTGTTCCGCAATAAGAAGTCTGACTTCCCCGGAAAGCCCTTCCTTAAGGCGCACCCCGACAAGGTGGCGCGATGGAAGGCGCGGCTAGGCGATAACGCAATCGGCTTGGCGTGGCATGGTGGGACGAAAAGCACCCATCAGGAACTTCGCAATGCGCCGCTGTCTCTATGGGCAGAACTGGTTGCGGCGGGCGGTAATTTCGTCTCGCTTCAGTATGGCGAGGACGGGCAGATGCAAGCCGACCAGCTTGGTATCCCGCATTATCAGGAAGGCATCGACGGCCTGGACGAGTTTGCGGCTATGGTGGCGGCGTGTTCTGTCGTTGTCACAGTCTGTCAATCGGCGGTGCATTTTGCCGGTGGCCTTGGTGTTCCTTGTATGGTTCTAACGCCCAAGGCTTACGCGTGGCGGTATCACGGGGATATGCCGTGGTATGGCAGCGTGAAACTTTACAGGCAGTCAGGTGATGACTGGTTGGAGCCATTTATCAACGTGGGGAAAGACATTGCTCATTACAGAGGAATACAGGCAGCAGAATAAGGCGCTGCACGAAGACAATGCGGCCTATGGCACGTCTGGTCATAAGTACGCCGATGCAATCCGTAGCCTGTGCGCGGCAGTCGGCTCACATGACATTCTCGATTACGGGTGCGGGAAAGGGACGCTCGGCCAGGCGTTGAAGTTGCGGATTAGCGAATATGATCCGTGCATCAAGGGTAAGGATGACGCGCCGGAACCGGCTGACGTTGTGGTCTGCACCGATGTTGCGGAGCATCTTGAACTTGACTGTCTCGATGACGTTCTGGCCGATCTTGCCAGAGTCACCAATCGCGTTCTGTTCATGACGATCTGCGTTGTCCCGGCGCGGAAAGTGCTGCCGGACGGTCGCAACGCTCATATCCTTCTCAGGCCGATGCATTGGTGGGCTGAGCGTCTGAGCGATTATTTTGAATGGGTATCATACCAGAACGAGGGCGGCACTTTTATCGCAGTGTTGAGGCCGAAGGCATGAAAATCTGGATTGGATACGACCCTCGCGATCACGATGCGTTTCGCGTGGCCCGTCAGTCAATTCTTGAGTGGTCGAGCATTGATGTCGATATTCGCCCGCTTTACGAATGGGAATTGCGCGGCCTTGGGCATTACTGGCGGTCATATCGAGTGGATCAGAAGGGCCAGATGTGGGACGACCGCGACGGCAGACCGTTCTCCACTCAATTCAGCTTCACGCGCTTTGCCGTGCCTCTGCTTGAGGGTTATAGCGATGAGTGGGTGCTGTTCATGGATGCGGACATGATGTTCCGTGCCGACATTGCCGAACTTGTCAGCATGATCGACAACACGAAAGCGGTCATGTGCGTTAAGCACAATCACGTTGCGAAGGACGGCGACATCAAGATGGATGGCGTCTTGCAGACCAGCTATAGCCGCAAGAACTGGTCGAGTTTCATGCTTATGCGCCCGTCAAGGTGCCGTTCGCTGACGCCATACGTTGTGAACAACAGCACGGGGAACCAGCTTCATGCCATGACGTGGTTGCGGGACGAAGAGATTGGATCGCTGCCTAAAGAGTGGAACTGGTTGGCCGGGTACGATCCAGACGATGGAAGCCCGAAGAATGTTCACTTCACTCTAGGCACGCCGGACATGCGGCACGCGGCTCCGACGCCGTGGGGCGCTGATTGGTGGGACTGCCTCGACAGGGCCAATAAGGGGGTCAAAGATGCGAAGGCGTAACATGCACCACGAGGAAAACAGCAAGCCCGCGCCGGTCACGGCAATCTCTGAGGCATTCCAGAAAGCCGAAGAAAAAAAGCGGGGACAATGCCCGAAATGTGGTAAGATAATCGGGCGCGGCGTTCATTTTCATGCGAAGGCATGTAAGGCTTAACCATGTCCACTTACGGCACGATGATTGACAGGATTTCGACTGAATTGGGGCGGTCAGATTTGACCGCTCAAATCAAGTCTGCGATCCAGACAGCAATTCGCTTCTATGAGCGCAACAGGTTCTATTTCAATGAGTTTCAAACCTCATTCTCGACTTCATCATCTCAGGAGTATTACGGATCGGCGGACCTCGCTCAAATCCCGTTGCTCGTCGAGATCGACAGCCTCACCATTGACGTTAACACATCGACCTATCCTGTTATTGAACGCGATTGGGCGTACATTGACGAGATTCAGACTAATGCCGGGTACACTGGCGACCCTACTGATTATGTTTATTACGCTCAGCGGCTTCGCTTTTATCCTATTCCTGGCTCTGGTCGCGTCATCAATCTTTCAGGCGTTCAGAAGTTCACCACGCTTTCCGCTACCACGGATACCAATGCGTGGATGACGGACGGCGAGGCGCTTATCCGTAACAAGGCAAAGGCGACCATTTTCGGCGATGTCATTCGCAATGAGAGCGAAGAGGCTAAGTGCGCCGCCCGTGCGCGTGAAGAGTTCTCTAACCTTGAGAAGGAGACCTTTACGAAGATGTCAACCAAACTGAGACCCACGGCGTTCTAATGCAGAGATTTGGCCCTTGGCTTCCCGATCAACCCGATTATGAAAATCCAGGGGCGAAAGAGGCGCTTAATGTTCTCCCGAGAACTGAGCAGTCCTACGGCCCGATTGGTGGGCTTACTTCGGTCAGCGATGCTCTAGCGGATACGCCTAAAGGGGCGGCGACCTTTCGCGACTCTGCCGGAAATACGGAGACGTTCGCGGCGACCGCATCCGATCTGTATCAGTTAAGCGTAACAAGCTGGACCGAGGTATCGAAGTCAACCGGCGCGTATACCGTCGCCGCTGATGATATTACGGAGTTCGCTCAATTCGGGCAGGTGGTCATTTCCGTCAACGGTCACACCGACGCACCACAGGCGTTCACGCTAAACTCATCGTCCGCATTTGCCGATCTTGGCGGGTCTCCTCCGCGTGCGCGGCATATTGCGATTATCGAGCCGGGCTTTGTGATGCTTGGCAATACGTGGGACAGTTCTGACAGATCGGTGCCAAATCGTGTCTGGTGGTCCGCATTGAACGACGCGACGGATTGGCCTACCATCGGCTCGGCAGACGCGGCGGCGAAGCAATCGGATTACCAGGACTTGCCGGTCGGCGGATGGGTGCAGCGCATTACCGGCGCTATCGGTGGTCTTGATGGTGCCATCTTCATGGAGAAGGCCATCTATCGCATTCAGTATCAGGGGCCGCCTACGGTGTTTGGCTTCTATGAGGTTGAGCGGGATCGTGGCACGCCCGCGCCGAATAGCGTGGTCAATGTTGGGCCGTTCGGGTTCTACCTCGGTGAAGAGGGGTTCTATTCATTCTCGGGTTCGGGGTCCACGCCGATTGGCGATCAGAAGGTAGACAAGACGTTTTTCAATGACCTCGATGCCAACTACTACAATCGCATCTATGGCGCTGCTGACCCAATCAACAAAATGGTGTGGTGGGCGTACCCCGGCAGCGGTAACTCAAATGGTCGTCCGAACAAGGTGGTGATTTACAATTGGGCCATTGATCGCTGGTCGAATGCGGAGGTTGAACAAGAGTTTCTATTCAAGGATTTGTCGGACGGCTACACGCTTGATCAGCTAGACCAGTTTGGCAACCTTGACACGCTCCCGTTTTCCCTTGATAGCCGCGTCTGGACGGGCGGGCGTCTGCTGCTTTCCGGCTTTGATAGCAGCAACAAGCTGGCGCGGTTCGCGGGCGATAACCTCGCGGCGACTATCGAAACGACAGAGGGTGCATTGCTTGACGGCAATGCGCGGGCGTTTGTTAATGGTGTTCAGCCGTTCACTGATGCCGTTGATTCTGACGTGACGGTAGCACTCAAGTTTCGCGAAGGGAACAGCAGCGGGTCAACGCTGACATTAACATCGGCCAACGCCATCGACGCCGATGGCTTCGCCCACTTCACCACATCGACCAAGTTCGCATCGGCGCAGGTCAATATCGCCGCTGGCGCATCGTGGACCCACGCGCAGGGCGTCACATATGACGCTGTTGAGGATGGTGGGCAATGACCGTCGCCGAATACCAAGTCCCGCCCCGCGATAATGAGGATGATCGGTTCCATCGTCGGCAGATTGCGAATGCGATTTCGCTCATGATGCAGGGCAAGACCAACAACGTGCTGGACGTGACGATCCCCACAGGGAACACGTCAACAACCATTTCAGACGCCAGGATTTCGGCGTTTACGGTGCCGATTCCGGTTCCGGCCAACGCTCAAGCGGCAGAGGCGAGGGAGCCATATCGGGACTACTCAACAGCTGTCAACGGTAGTATGATCCTAACAACGAATACCCTTTCTTCAACGGCGACTTACAAGATGATATTGGTTGGTTGATATGATTGATTATTCTGTTTTCCCGGAAGTTTACCCAGGCATTTTAGGTGGGTATTGGGATGGGAATGTATTTAATTTTCCATCGTCTAATTTATTCGGACAACCGGAACCAGAGCCGGAACAGGTCGTGCCGAAACAGACATCACCAATGATGCAAGCTGGTCTTTTGTCTGACCCTAGAATTATCGGCCTTGCTGGCGGTCGATCTGGCAATGCGGTATCCAGAAACCCGACAGGCGGCCTCATTGGTCAAATGTCTAACGCGCTTCAGGCTCAGTCTCTCCTCGATTCTCCTATTTCAATGGCGGCTGCGATGGCGGCCCCTGTTCCGGGATTCACCATTGGGTTGCTAGGCGCTAGGTCTCTTGCGGATAAAAATGTGAGAGATGCATTCAGTCGATATTCACGGGCAATGAATGAAAAGGAAGGATTCGCTCCTGACCGGGGATTTAATAGCAGGACCGGGACAACGGCGTCCAGTCGTGCGGCGGAGAGAAGCAGAAACCTTGGGCAAAGGGCTGGCGGCAGGACCGGAAGCACATCATCCAGTCGTGCGGCGGAGAGAAGCAGAAACCTTGGGCAAAGGGCTGGCGGCGCAGGATCGTCCGCTTCTGCCGGACGAGGTTCCGGCGCTGATCCCGGAGCGCAGGGGGCGCGTGGGCTTTGATCTACCTCCAAACATCCGCGCCCGCTGAAATCCCGTCCGTATGGCCGCTTGTCGAGCGCATGATTGAGGATGCGCTAGATTACGGCACATCGAGGCTTTCAGGAGATGATGTTTACGAGTTCCTGTGCGATGGGACCATGCAGCTTTGGACGGCGTGGGACGAGGAGGGCATTAAGGCTTTTTGCCTGACGGAAGTATGCGAAAGCCCTAGAGCAAAATGGCTTTCGATCTTCGCTTGTGCTGGAGAAAATTACGAAAGATGGGTAGAATACCTCTCTGAGATTGAAGCGTGGGCGCGGGAACTCAATTGCGATTTCGTTGAGATGTACGCCCGCCCAGGATGGAAAAAGGTTCTGACGGACTACCGGACGCGGCATGTCCAACTGGAGAAACGGTTATGAGTAGCGACAAACCTAGCGGACAAAGCACGGTAGTCCAGAGCAACGCGCCGCCGACGTACGCGCAGCCCTTTCTTAAAAAGGGTCTACAGCGTGCGGAAACGGACGTTCTGGACAAGCCCATTGAGTTCTATCCGCACTCTACCGTTGTCCCGTTTGCGCCGCAGACTGAGACTGCGCTTTCCGGCATAGAGCAGCGTGCTACGCAAGGTTCCCCGCTGGTTCAAGGCGCACAGGATTATTTCGGCAACGTAATTAGCGGCGATTACCTTCAGGCCAACAATCCCTATCTCCAGTCGGCCTACGAGGCCGCTGCGCGTCCGCTAACGCAATCTTTCCAGGAGGACATCATTCCGGGCATTCAGGCTGGCTTCGGGCAGTCCACTCGACTTGGTTCTGGCCTACAGGCTCGGCAGCAGGAGCGGGCCGGTGATATTCTCGGAACTCAATTGAGCGACCTCGCCGGAAAGATGGCCTTCCAGAATTATGCCGATGAGCGTGGCAGGATGCAGCAGGCTGGCCTTCTGGCACCATCGCTTGCCGATGTTGACTATCAAGACCTGTCCGCGCTTCGTCAGGTCGGCGCAGAGCGCGAGGCTATGGCTGGCAATCTGCTGCAAGAGGACATTAACCGATTCATGCAAGCGCAGACCGCTCCACAGGACGCTCTCAGCAAGTATATGTCGCTTGTGGCTGGCGGTACGTTCGGCGGTCAGTCCACGACACAGCAGCCGATCTACTCCGATCCGATTGCGACTAATCTGGGATATGCGGCGGCGGGTGGCGGCATTCTTTCTGACTTGGCTGGTGCTGGTAAAACATTTGGGTTCTTCTGATGGTTGATTACAACGCACTGAAAAGGGAAGCAACTCTTCGAGGCTTTGGTAAAGGTCTCGGAGCCTTGGGCGCTGGCCTGATCCAGATGGGCGCTCCGTCCACACGCCTTCCCGGCGACCGCCCCGGCTTGCTCGATGCGTACAACGCCTATCAGCAGGGCTTCCAAGGCGGCTATGGTCAGGTGATGAACCAGCCGATGGAGGAGTATCGGCTCAAGCAGATGGAATACGAACAGGACAGAATGGAGCGTGAGAAGGCGCGGCGGTTGGCCGCTCAGCGTTCCATCAATCAGGCGATTATGGGTGGCGGGATGGGTGCGCCCGCAGGAGCGTCTCCGTACACACCGCAACAGCAGGCCGTTCTTCGCGGCATGGAACCGTCCGCCGCTCTAGGCATTATCGGGCAACAGGCGTTTAAGACGCCAGATTTTAAGGAAGTCAACGGACAGTTAGTGCGGATTGATGGCAGTCAAGTGACGCCGGTTTTTGGAACGCCCAAGACGCCCGCTCATAAACAGGCGTTCAATATTAAAACACAACAGCCGGTATTCGCATCTGATGAGCAAATAGCGGGGAACCCTAATTTGATCCCACTTAAAACCGGGATGGAAATTGTCTCTGATGGCAAGGGCGGGTTTAAGGTTAGCGAGGGGTTCTTGGGCGGCGGCGGTGGCGGCTCAAGCGATTTGACCAATTCCGTTAGGACGGAGTTACAGCAAGTTGTCACCGGTTCGGGGGATGCGCTGTATCGCCTTAACCAGATGCAGGAAAATTATGACCCCTCTTTTCTAACGCTTGAGGGGACATTAAAGCGGCTTGGGTTTGCTGCTCTGGATATGATCGACCCAACAATGCTTGGCCCTGAAGAAGCGGCTGAGTATGATAAAATGATAACATTTGATCAAAATACTCAGCGGTTGCTTTCTGGTGAGTTGAATAGATTGAGTGGTGCGGCAGTCTCGCCAGAGGAATACAAGCGAATTGCGGGTGGGATGCCTAACCTAGATGACGGGCCGCGCCGATATAAAACAAAACTAGATAACACGATTAAAGAAATCCGTATGGCTCATGCGCGAGCGCAGTATTACCTAAATGGCGGGATCAAAGATATTAGCGATGTTCGGGTGGAGGATATGCCTCGCACGATCCAAGAACGGGGCGACAGCATTGCTCGGAACCTACGCCTGAAGAACAAGGGTATAAGTGACGACGATGTGACGCGCATTGTTAAGGATCAGTTGAGGACGGAGTTCGGGCTTTGACAAATTGGCTTGAAGAAATATCAGCCCCCGAAATTGAGTACAGCGCCGATGTTTTGGAAACGGCGCGTATTACCGGGCGCTCTCCAAAAGAGATTTATGACATTAACAAGGCGAATGAAGTTCGCCTTGAGCAAGGCCGCGCGGTTGCACAGGCAGAGCGAGAAAAGGCGATTGATATTTCTCAAGGCGGCGCTGTGTTGGAGGGTCTGGCACAAGGCGCAACACTAGGCGGATATGATGAATTGTTGGCGGGCGCTCAATCAGCAATTTATGACGTGCCGTTTTCCCAGGCTCTTGCTCAAAATCAAGCTAGATTGCGTGGAGCGCGAGAAAAGTATCCATTCACAACTGGCGCATCTGAGTTTGTCGGGAGCATGGCAGTCGCCGGGCCTACGGCGGGGATTGGACGCACTGCGACAACGCAAGTTGGCAAGTATGGATTGCCGCTTTTGGCTGGTATGGGCGAGGGCGCGACATACGGGTTTCTGGGTACAGATGGCGGCATTGTAGACCGGGCCAAAGGGGCTGGCCTTGGCGGGGGCATTGGCGCGGCTACGGCGGGCCTTGGCATGGGTGTCGGTCGCCTTATCGAAGGTGGAATGAATGCATGGACTCGGCGTCGAGCGGCGCGAAACGCCGGGACAACGCCCGGCGCAGCACAATCGGTTTCCGAGGTATTGGGGCCAAACGCCCGAGGCAATATTCAGGCCGCGGGGCGAGACGCTATGCTTGCAGACGCGGGGCCAGAGGCCGCGTTATTGCTGGATATTGCGACTAAATCGTCTCCATCTGCCGCGCTCCGCGCTCGGGGGCCGGTTGGGCGTCGATTTGATATGGTTGCGAGGCGCTTTAACAGCATCCTTAACTCGACTTTGGGCGCACCTGTTGGCGTCAAGCAGGTGGCAAAAGAGATTTCAGAGTCAACCAAAGTCGAGCGAAATGCGGCATACACGGCAGCTTATGATAGCCCGATCAATTATGCGAGTGGCGCTGGCGATGAGATCACGGGTGTTATCGACCGCGTGCCGCAAGAGTTGATGGAGCGTGCTATTCGTGAGGCTAACGCTGCCATGCGCGAAGAAGGAACGAGACAGAGCCGAAAGCAAATTAAGGCTGTCTTTGATGAGGAAGGTAATGTCACGTTTTCCGAATTGCCGAATGTCATGCAACTCGACTACCTCAAAAGGTCTTTGCAGACGATTGGCAGGGAAACAGATTCTTTAGGGCGTGCTACTAACGAAGCTGCCCGCGCTAACCGCCTTGCTCGCGACCTTCGCAATGCTGTAAGCGATGCCGTTCCGGTTTATAGTAAGGCTGTTGAACTTGGCGCTGACAAGATTGCGATGGATAACGCGCTCATTCTCGGGCGAAAACTTATGAAGCCTGGAACCACTATTGAGGAAGTTGCGTTAGCCGTTGATGGCATGACAGCCGGTGAACGATCTAGGGCGGCTCAAGGGGTCCGGTCATACGTCAATGAATTGTTGGCAAACGTCAAGAAAGCAGCATCAAATCGCGGCTCTGTTGATGTTGAACAGGTGCGCCGTGGACTGCGCGAGTTTTCTTCGGAAGCCAATCAAGCCAAGGTTCGGCTTATTATTGGCGATGATGCTGCTGACAGACTATTCAAATCATTTGACGAGGCAGAAGCAACGTTTCAGCTTGGCGCGTCTATTGCTGAGAATAGCCGCACCATGCCGCGAGAATTGGGTGCGCGTCAGCAACGTGAAAAATACACGCAGGGCGTTTTTAATAGTCTTAGACAAGGCAAGCCGGTTGGCGCAACGCAAGAGGCAGTGGCGACCTTGTTGGGCCGGAGCCAAGTTGATGTTGATCGCCTCACGGATAGAGACTTTGCAAACATAGCTGATTTGTTGACGGCACCGGACCCGCTAGGAAAATTAGACAGGCTTCTTGCCATTGGTGACGTGACAGCACCTATGGCTGCCAAACTGCGAGATGGTTTGAGGTATCTTGGGCTTGGCGCTTCTGCACCTGCATCAAGTTTTGCCCCTGGCATTCTCAATCAGGAATCGCCGTCTCAGGCGGCTTCAGGCCTTCTTAATCAATAGGTGACACATGAGCGAAATCTGGGATCTATCAAACACCGACGCCAACAACGATGACGCATCGTTCGGCTTCCAGGAGAATATTAACCCATCGGCGGTTAATGACAACCTGCGCCGGATTCTTGGTGCGCTTTCGAGATGGTACAACGATACCAACGGAACGCTTGTTTCCGCCGGTAGTGGCTCCGCTTATACGCTTGCAAGCCCGAACCGTTCGCTCACCACGTCCTATTCTGACGGCTTGGTTATGATGTTTCAGGCTCACACGCTTTGCAGCAACGCGGCCACTCTGGCGGTTGGCGGCAAGACGGCAAAGACGATCTACAAGCAAGCTGGCGTAACGGTTTCGTCTTCAGACATCATCCAGGATCAGATTGTTCTTGTCGCATACGAGACCGGGATTGATGCGTGGCAGATGCTCTCTCCGGTGTCGGGGTCCGGCACGGCGGCGGCTGTTGGCGCAAAGGGCGCGGACATTGCCAGCGCCACCACACTGGTCATCGGCACGGACGGCGACCATTTCGACATCACCGGCACGACGACCATCACCGGCATGACGGTCGCAGCCGGGCGGCGCTTCACCTTGCAGTTCGACGCCGTGCTCACCTTGACACACGGCGCGTCTCTCGTGCTGCCGACCGCAGCAAACATCGCGACGGCGGCGGGCGACATCGCCGTATTCCAAGCCGTGGCGGCGGACAGCGTGCGCTGCATTTCCTACACTCGCGCCAACGGCAAAGCGCTCGACGGCGTCGCGGCTTCGGACGCGAACGACTTCACCGGTAACCAGACCTTCTCCGCAAGTATCGACTTTCCCGCTTCCGAGCTGACCATCGCGACGGGCGCGGTCACGGTAGCCAAGACGCAACACACCATCGACACCGAGGGCGACGCGGCAAGCGATGATCTTGATACGCTGACAGCCTCCGGCGTGCAGGACGGCGCAATCGTTATCCTGCGTCCCGAGAACGCGGCCCGTGTGGTCACGGTGAAGCACGCGACCGGCAATATTGACCTCGCCGGAAACGCAGACTTCGTGATGAACGACGCGCAGGCGTCGATCCTGCTGCAGTACGATTTGACGGCGACGACATGGTATGAAATCTGCCGAACTCCGGCGGCTTCCTCCGGTCAAATTCTCCAATACGCCTACACCGAAGACTTGACCCGGGGCATTTCGACGACCTCGACCGGCGCCACATCAACCGGCGTATCCATCGCCTTGGGCAGCACCCTCGCGAGCGCATCGGCCAAGGTGCGTATCCGGGTCCATACCACTGTGGGCTCGGATGCAAACCGGCGGGCGCGATTCACATTGCATGACGGTTCGGGCCTGCTGACGCCTACCGGCATGAACGCCATTGGCGGGTCTTATATTGTCAATGCGGGAACCTTTGACTCCGTTTCCTTAGAGTTCGTGGACACCGTTTCGTCGACCACGCCCAAGACATATACCCTTTACTGGTTCACCAACGCGGGCACCCTCTACTTGGGCGAGGACAGCTCCGGTAACTATGACATGCCTATCGTGATGACGGCGGAGGAACTGGCTGTATGAGCAACGATGTGAAACTCCCGACCGCGCTGGCTTGGAAGTTCGGCCACGTCGCCGATTGTCGCGCAGGCGCGATTACCGCATGGCGTCATGCGACCCTGCCGGAACCGGACCCGTCCGAATACGCTGGCATCATCGCCGAGTGGGAAACCGCGATGTCGGCGGTGGCGTACCGCGCCAAGCGTGCCGAGGACTACATCAACGGACTGTCGCCCGAGGGCAGCTTCGTAACCTCGACCGGCGACACTATCGACGCGGTGATCAAGGAACTCCGCGACCTGCGGGCGGCGGTTGGCGGCACCCCACACGCCGACTTCAAGGCCAAAACCGACAAGATCGACGCCATCAAGGCGGCGCATCCGAAGCCGCAGTGATGTTTTACGGGCTCACCATGACGGGCGTGATCGCGCTGTACGGAGGCATTGCATTGATATGAGTATTTTCAATGAAATCCAACGACAGGCCCATGACATGCAGGAACAAACTGTAGGCAAGGTTGCTGTTACCATTGGCAGCGGCGGAACGCTTTACCAAATG
>Ga0208767_1000462_pt1 | contig 33378 bp, 53 predicted proteins | sample VirMetDEL_Mar_21_FD_184514 | JGI IMG/M metagenome (GOLD analysis project Ga0208767, IMG submission 184514) | Aqueous microbial communities from the Delaware River and Bay under freshwater to marine salinity gradient to study organic matter... | ecosystem: Environmental > Aquatic > Marine >... | reverse complement strand
GAAAGCTGTTAGCGGATGTCGGCAAAGTAAATGCAGCAGTAAACGCTGCATAAACTTCATGCAAAGGTCTGTACTTTGTTGTGAGAACTGAAACCGCTTTTGCGCTTGCGGTTGCGGCTACGCTTGTTTCGTAAATCGCATGACCGTTTGAATAGCTGACCGCCCCACCAGTTTCGAAAGTGTTCGTAATAATCCCAGCCGATGGTGCGGCTTTGAAATTGACTTCAAGCTGATTATTTCTTTGACCGATGATGGTCGTTTTGAAAACATCCAGCGCTGCGGGAACGTCAACCGCAATCGGTGGAATTACAATCGGTGGAATCGTAACAGCAGCATCGACTATCAACGCTCCGGTTGCCGGATTGGTCTTGGCAACGCGAGTAACTCCGTCCTCGCCCTTGGTGACAATCTGAACCTGCGGAACGTAATTGTCTTGGAATGTAGTTTCTCGATATTGCTTTAAGGTTTCCGTGGTCATTGCTGTGCTCCTTTTAAATATTTACAACGACTACACCGACTGGTCCGCTGTAGTTATAACTGTCCTCTTGTGGATAAAATAAAACACTGCCATCTGCATTTAATGCTAAATCTAATGTGTCAGCTGTGTCTTTAACGGTAGTAATCGTTTGAACCGGTACATTTGAATTGCCTCTGAAGATATAAATGTAGGAATTAACATAACTAGCTGTCGATATTCGTCGAGTAAGCGCAATTGTTGATCCGTCGGCTGAAATCGCCATGCGAACCGGTTCAAAACTTGCACCAGTTATAGTGTAGTCAGTTATTTGTGAGCCGGTGTTTGTGTCAATTAAATACCCTTTCGTGTTATCGCCGATAATAAGACGCGAACCATCGCCACTGATTTGCATTTGCGATAAGAAATAACTCGGTGCGCTTATATTTCTTATGAGTGAACCAGTGACCGCGTTGAACACAAAAAAGTTTCGAGCATAACTAAACGTGTTTGCATCGTAATAATACCGACCAATGACCACCTTACTTCCGTCTTGTGTAAACAAGACATCGACTCCGAAGTTTGTAAGTTGGGGCGCTGTTCCATCCGGATCAGTTATCGTGGTTATTAAAGCTCCGGTGCTAGTGTTGTAAATATAAACTCGACCGAAATAAAGCGACTCAGACACCCTGTAATATGTAGCTGCAATAGCAATGATTGAACCGTCACCTGACAATGCTATACCGGTGCCAAAGTAATCATCTGCGACGCGAGGGTTATTTATAGTCCTAAGCAAGTTTCCTTTGATATCATAAATTTCGACCTTGCCGCTAAAAGAATTGAAACTGATATTACTTCTGGCAATCGTTGAACCATCGCCACTGACCGCGTATGGTCCGAAAACATTGTCACCTGGCAGGGTAAATATTACTTCTCCATTTGCGCCGTTCATTATATAGTCGAATTGTTCTTGACTGGGTGCAGCAATAACTGCACCATCGGTCGATACTTTAATATCGTACGGAAAATACGTGCCCGCAGATAAACCTGGTGGTGCTACATTTCTGTTCTCGAAAGATAATTTAGTAGTGACTGGTCGGAACATCATCACCTCATATCTTTTGTAACAGCGCCCAAAATTTCGCCGCCGATTTTTGTGAAGGTATAAACATCTCGACTGCCAGAGTTTGCCGTCGGCGTAGGAATCACTCCGCTCGGCCACTTAATCGTCGGTGACCAAGTGAGAGTGTAAACCGATCCGGTCGATGTGACCACCAAGGTAAAGGTTTGACCTTCGGAAAGGTTGTCGAGCGTGATTGTTGCAGTGCCGCCAGTCTTGAGAGCAATGCTTTTGAGTGAGCAATCAATCGTTTCATTGCCAGCCGCCGAAGCAGATTGTGCAGGTGACTCGATGCGAGCATATCCGTAGATTTTCTTCATGTCGGTGTCGCCAGAAACACCGAGCTTCACAACGTCATCAAGGAAGGGTTGCCACCAAGCAACATCAGTGACTGCGTGGTTCTCGTTCGTGTTTTGAATCGACTTATAAATCACGCCTCCGTCTTGAACAAATGAACCAAGATGATACTCCGTTCCGCTGTTCCATTCGGGTATGCCTTGCTGAAAAAGGTAGGCGAGCTGATAGCTCCAAAGGTAATTGAGTGCATTGCTGTCCTGCAAAGCGGGAGCGTTGTTATTTACGACCGCCGACTTCCAGCCTTCAAGGTAAGCATTGAGCGCCTGAATGACGGCAGGGTCTTTTGAGAAGAGCGGAGAGCCAGCTTTCAATGAACCGAACTGTGCTATGTTGTCCGTTGCGACTACGTTGTCGCCGAATATCTTTTGCTCAGAGCGTAGAATTTTTGCCATGGTGATTCATCCTTATGCGATTTTGTCATCGTATTGTAACCAGTGAATGCCCGTGAAGCCAGCGCTGTAATCTTCAAATCCCGGACCGACTATCGTTTCTGTGTAATCAGCAGCGGCGAAAATATTCGCGGGGTCATCGCTCAAGTAAACACCCGTCAAACGCACGCCCTGAGGTTTTGGCAAAGCGTCTTGAGATGCAAACAGCAAAGCGATTTTTTTCGAGTTGGTGTTTACGATATACGAGATCGTCATATCCTTGGCGTCAAAACAAATAAGCTCATTTCCAAAGAACTCAGCAAGAATATCTGTGATGCTTTTGAGCGTGTTATCGGTTGCGTTCAAAACGATTTTGATTTTGAGCATTAACCGATAGTCTTCGTCATCAAGGTCTGAAAACGATTCTGACAACATTGAATAGCGCAGAAATACGCTCGTCGTGTTTTGTCCGCCGGCATAATCAGTAAAGCCCGTCACCGCCAACAATGGGGTGTCTGAGTCGCCGAAGGTGAAATAATCTCTGGCAGGTTGTGAGAGCACGCGTCTCGAAAACCCAATGTACTTGCCAAGGATGTCGAGCTGAGGTCCGACCGCTGTGTCGATATTGAAACCGTCTCGCACGTCCAAAGGAACAAGGTCGCAAATTGCTTGCCTCACCAAAGCGTCAATCGTCGCAGTCGCTTTCGGTAAACCTTGATATTGGTAAAGCAGCAAGTTGTTATAATACGCTGCCGCTTCGTTTATTTGTGCAACCGTTGCCATCTCACACCACCGTGATTGCTATTCGGGTTGTCGATAATATGAATCTGTTTTGAATCGAGCTCGGGTAAATGAAACCTTCATAGCTGCCTGCTGTCAGCGACACACCACCGTCGGTGACGACTGCGAGCGGGTCAAGTGTTTTCACAAGTGTCGTTATTGCCGTGTAGTCCGCTGGTTCGTAAATTTTCAAAACGATTTGCTCAAAGATTTGTTGTTTTAGAAATTCATCGTCAATCGTGTGACCAGCATCAAGAGATGTGATTGTAAGCGCAATGTAAAGGTCTTCAAAAACAGGTCGGTCAAACTTGACGACAAAGCCCGTTCCGTTCGCTTGCGTGATAGTGACTTGCTCAGTCCCCTTCATGCCACAGCCAGCGTTGCGCTTGGCGTAAATTGCAGCGGCTACATCGGCATCAGTTCCACCGTCAACAATCGCCCAAATCGAATGCCCCGGAATGCCGTTAGCGTCGGTCGTGGAGTTTACGTTCTCGTAAACAATGGCATCGGTCACACCATCGACCGCAAACAGCGCTGCCTGAGTTGCATCAAGCGCACCGATAGCGGGAAGTGATACTGACTGCCTGCGACGAATCTTCACAGCCGAATCGGTTTCCTCAGCAACACCTTGTGCGATCGGTGAGTTCGGATTGTTGACTGACAGAACACCGAGCGTAATCGTTTCAATGGTCGTGAGCGTATTGACGAGTGTTTGCGTCGCACCGGCGAGCTCGGCTTGAAAGATTTTGGTATTTGCACCGGTGATAAGCGTTGCCGTTTCTTCGAGCACAAACTTAGTTCCAGAGCCGTCGGAAATTGTGAATGGTGTTTCTGAAGTGTCGCGGCCAAGCAAAGTCACCGGTCGGTCAGTCGTCACTGTCACGTTGTTTCGTGTGAAAGTTGCACCGCGTCGCTTGATGCCGTTGATGCTTAGCCGTTGGTCAAGAACCGCTCCGCTTGCTTGGTCTGGGTCAAAGCTTGCGTAAACTTGACTGACGAGTTCAAGCAAGTCCACTTTTGCTTGTGCGAAAATATTAAGCATCTGAGCATCGGGCGAGTTTGCATCCAGATTGATATTCGCACCGTAAATCGCTTTAAAGCTGTCTTCCAGTTGAGTGACAATTGTTTCTAGGCTTTCGAGATTAAGCCCAGTTGAATCGACGTAGTTACTCATAACTCCACGCTCCCTTGCACGCCGACTGTGTTAACGGTGTCTATCCAATAGCGTAGCACAAGCGTGCGCTCATCGTTTAGTGGTTCGATTCGTAAATCAGTGACAGCCGTCACACCGTCTACGTTAAATATAACTTCTCTGATTTCGAGCAGCGTCAAAACGATATCCTTTTGACCGAGAATCGAAAACCACCGTACCCCGACCGCTCCGTCAAAAAAGCACTCACCTCGGAAAGTGCGTACCTTCGTCTCGATGTCTTTTGCTATCGCGTCGTCGTCCGACATGTAATCCGACAGCCCTTTGCCAAATACCCAATCATCGGTGAGGCGAGAGCCCCGAAATGTAGCAGTCATGACTTACTCCAATAGTTGAGCGATTTGTGTTTTCAATGCGGCTTTTGTTATATCTATCGTCGCATAAGCCATAGTTCCGGGAGTGTTTAATGCTGTGACAGTTGGCGCTCCGGATTTGATTTCAGTCACAAGGTCATCTATTACTTTTTCGAGAATGGTCTTCAAATCACTCGCAGAATTTTTCATCGCCAACTTATTCGCCTTGGCATCGACCTCTATTTTTCCGTCAATCGTTATGTTGCCTTCATCGGTCTTTAGGTTGAGCGGTTTTGCTTTGCCATCGAGCGTTATGCCCGCATTAATAGCGATTTCGCAATCTTGGTTTTTGATGGTGATGGGCAATTCAAGAGCGTTCAGCATGACGGCATCAAGAGCGAGCTCAAGCGGATTGCTTTGTGGTCGGATGCCGACAATCGCCATGCCGTCTGAAAGCGAATGAGCACGCGGAGACGCTGGTGCCCGCAATTCGCCTGAATACCACCAGTCATCGATGTCGCGGTCATTGAACATAAGAATGCACCAGTCACCGACCTTAGGCGGGATGAACAAATGAGCGCCACCGCCAGAAAGCACGAAAAGAGGCACGTCAACAAACAATGGATAGTCTAGCTCACGTTCGTCACTTAGCCGTCTTTTGAATGCACTAGAGCACGTTATCGTGTTCTTCGCTGCGTCGATGCTTTCAATTTTGCAAATCAGGTGACAGTTAATTTCCCGACTCACATCGTACTTGACTCGATTCAGCATGTCGGCTGTGTTTGGCGCTGCCTTTGGAAATTGCAAGTCCGTCATGAAGGCCTCACAAGTTTAAAGAGTTTTGAATCTGGTGGAATCTGAAGCTTGAGACGAGTCGTCACTCGCCCATCGACTTGAGGCGATATGAGCCCTTGGTGTTCAATTTCAATCACTCGATATGTACCGGTCGCCTCAGGGAACGTGATGCTTTCTAGTTCAAGCGCCTGACAGATCGTCACACGTGGCTCGAATATTAGCTCGACCTCAACCGTTTGCTTGTTCTTGCGTGGCGTCCCTATAAGTCCGGTGCTGGCGTCAATCTTGCCGATATCACCCGGAAGTATTTCGTCATCGGCGAGAACGTAAGCGTGATTCTTATCTATAAAAAATCTTTGACGGCTCGCTACTCTTAAATATTCGACCGGATTGCCGAAGATAGTTTGCCCGCGTTTCGTCACGTCTTCGTACCCGTCGCCTACGGTTGCCCCGTCGATTCCGGGGAGTGATTTCATGAGTCCAGTTAATACCTCCTGAATCTTCTGCCCTGCGTTTACGGTCGTTTGCGCTTGCCCTTCAGTCATCGCATAGCCACCATCGAATGCCTCGATGACGGTTAGAAAGTCAGCTCCCTGTCTGTACGATTCTGCTTGTTTCACAAAGCCATTGAACAGCATTGGCAAGTTTTCGTTGCCGTCATTATCGTAACCGGCAAAGAATTGAATCGAGCGCAATTCAATTGAGAACGGGTCTTTGTAAATCAACCTACGAGTGTCAGGGTTCAAGTTGTAAATCGTAAAAGAGCCCGTGTTTGCTGAGCCGTTGATTGACCGCATGATGTTGAAGTCGCATGAAAATGGCGTGGCAATATCCAGCACCTCATTGCTGCCTTCCGCTTTGGCAACTCGCAACAAATATTTGCGCTGAAACTTATCCATACTCTGCCTCTAATTCTTGCACCTCGGTTTGATTCAAAATGTACAGTGTTGTCGTGCCGTCGATGAATGTGTTGATTGTCATCGGGTCTTGATAGGTTTTCGTTTCAACCAACAACCCGAACGGAATGCGGTTAGCGAATTGCAAAAGAATGTTTGGCATAAAGCACAACCGCATTTCACGAACCGAGAAATCATCATAACTTAAATCGAAGTACCAACTATTTTGGGTGTCACGCCAGTACAAAGTTAAGTCAGCTTCAATGCCGCTGTTTTCAATCGGCAACTTGTAACGCTGTTTTGGCTCCTCGGTGAGCCCTTCAATCTGGAACATCGAAAAACTCCTATTGTGGCACGACCGCGTTATAAATCTTTTTGACGAAACCGAGAGCATTATCAACACCGGCTGCTGCAAAACTCTTATCCTTGCCGCGCACGGTTCCTTTCTCGCTTACTGCTGCCTTTTGTATTTTGATTCGCCCTTTGATTTCTGTCGTGAGCTGTTTAGTCTTCGCCAGCGTGATTTGCTTGAGTGACACCGTGACGGATGTCCATTCGCTTGTCGTTTCATCTTGGTCAAAAGAAACACTTTCGATTGCCATGTTTTCGAAAGTTTCCCACGGCGTTTCGACGGTCAGCAAGCTTCGACCATAGAAAAATTGCTTGATTTCAAGATAATATTGCTGCTGCTTTGTCCGCGTCGGATTGCCGGAAACGATGTCCTTGATGTTCTTCAATTTGTCCAATGTCTGTTCAGTTGCCTGCTGAGTGCGCTTTAAACGTGCAAGTGTCTGAGTCGCCGATGTGCTGAACGCCGGAGACAGAACACCGACTGAAGTCAAAGCGTTCAATACCGTTTCGGCATATTGTTCGATTTTGCTTTTTGTCAAAACCAGCTCGGAAACTTTGCCTACAAGAGTGACTCGTATTGGCTGAATGGTGACGTGGTCTTGCATCATCGAATTGTCTTCGACCGCGTGGTCGGTGATTGCTGCCTGAAGTTGCAGCGTCTCGTTTTCTGGAATTGAAAACACCAGCCCGTCAATTCCTTTGACCGTGTTTTGTGGCTTAACAAGCGCGGCGGTTGCACCTGCTAGTGAAAGTATTGAGCCACCCTTTTGGACAAGACTCGTAGCGCCTGAAGTTGCAGAGAGCAAAGTTGATACGACAGCCATTTGTCATTGCTCCTGTCGCGGCATTTGGTAAACCGCGTTAGATGTTTCTTGTCGCAAGCGTCTGGAAACTTCTTCGCTCACAGCTTTCGGGTCGCCGGTTCCGTTGACGTTGATTTGTACATTCTGATTCATCGTTGAAATTGCGCCAGCCATTGCCGGAGTGGGTGCAACTGCTGGAATCATCGCCGGCTCATTGAAGCCAAAAAAGCCCTTGATTGCGCTACCGAGGTCAGCGCCCTTCTCCATGACTGACTCACCGACACCTTTGACTGTGAGTTTTGCGTCTTCGAGGACTTTCTCAGGGTTTGTGAATAAATCGTAAATCAGTTTGAACGATGAAAACAATCCCTCGCCAATCATTTTGCCGGTTCCGATAATCCAATCCACGAACAACTTCCACGCGCCCTTGATGACTTCGATTTCAGTTGTGAAGTTTTTGGAAAGCGTAGACCACACTCGCCCCGTGACCGAATCGCCACCGCGCAAGAAAGTTGCGATGTCATCAATCACAAGTAGCACCGCTCCAAGTGCTGCGACTATGCCGAGGATGGTCACCGTTGCGGGAAAAAATGCAGCAGCCAATGCTGTTCCTATTACCCCGATTATTGATAGGATTATCGTCTTACGTGATTCGATGGCCGTCATCCAACCGATGATTTCTGTACCGATTCGCGCTAAGCGCCGAGCGAATTCCATGAATGGTTTCGTGATTGGCAAAATCATTGCACCAAGTTTAGTCAAAGCACGCTGAAACGCTGCCCACGTTGCCTTGAACTCAATTGAGAATTCTTTCAGCTCGCCAATTTCTTCCGGTGAAAGTATCAGCCCTTGGTCGGCTGGCTTTATTGACGCTCGCAATCTCAGAAACGTAATCATTTCCTCGGACAAGCCCATGTCCATTGCAAGCTTGGTACCCATTGCCGCTGGGCGAGTTTTGAGCATTTGTTCAATCTGATTCAATTGCGTCTCGGCATCAGCAAACCAGCTCACACCGGCGAGCTGAAACGCTCCGGCGTCACCGCGCCCAAGTTGAATATCCATTGACTTTGACTGCAATTCACGGAGCGAGTTTGCCACCTCGTCCGCTTCCACTCCGGTTTGCTCCGCTTGCATTTGCAACTTTTGCAATGCCGTTGTGCTCATGCCTGAGTTGAGCCCGAACTTGAATAGCTGTTCCGATGCTTCCGCCGCTCGTGAGGTCAGCTTCACCATCCCAGCGACAACACCGAGGATAGCTACGCGGACTAAATTCGCCTTGCCAATTATATCGGTCAGCTTGCCGAGAAAGCCGATTGAACCAAACTCACTCTCACGGAAGAATTGCGGCAACTTCTCGCGTGCAATCAATTGCGCTTGCTTGCGAAAGTCCATCGCTTTGTCTTTGAGCACACCAAGACCCGCTTTAAATTTACCTACGCTTGCATTGTTTTGTTTGTCTTCGCCGAGCTTGAGCTTGACGAACAACTCACCGATATTCATTTTTCCCCCGGTTCGTTTAGCTCGTGGAATCTTTGCTCGTATTCTCTCATGGAACGCAAATGGTCGAAAGCGTCACAAACGACGTCGGCTCGTGTTTGCATAAGGTCTGACAGTGAACCATAGCCCGCTGCTGACAATTCACATAGCATGAATCTGTCCATCGTCATGTCGATGTGCATGGTCGGGGTCTTGAATTTAGGAGGCTTTCTTAGACCTTCGAATCTGAAAGCACTCCTTCGAGAAAAGGCGAACAGTTTTCCTTCAAAGCAAAAAATATAGCGAACAAATAATCCTTACGTGCCTCGACTGCGTTCCATGTTCTGTCGTCAATTTTCAGCCCGTCATACGTGCATTTCTTGAGGCATTGCTTGCCGGCTTTCTCGATGTCTGAATTGCTCAGGAGCTGGGTGAGCGGTCGTTTGAATTTCATTAGGTCTTGAGCCATGAAGTCCTTTCCGAGCTCAATGCCTTGCAAGTCAACTTCTATCAAGCCGATGATTTTCGCTACCTGCTGAAACACGGCGAATGCTTCAGAGAAGTCTAACGGTGTCACGTGCAGCTTTGCACCGGATGGTAAATCGTGTTCGCTCATGTATGCCTCCTAAACAAAAAAAAGAGGATGGTATGAACCATCCCCGTCAAGTTACATATTGATGCTTGTTCAAGCAATAGCGCGCGGAGCAACTGCAAATTGCATCGTGTAAACGCTCATCGCTTGTTCGGTGTCGCCTTCAACGTTGACAGTTGCTTCAACTGGTTTCGCAATGACACCACCAGTCAGCACGTATGTGTCGCGTGTCAAGTTTCCGGCACCGTCACCGATGACCTTGATGACTTCCGCGTTCATCAAAATGTAGCCTGCGCTATCAAGCTTGTATGCCTGAAGTTGGCTGTTTAAATATTTGTCATCGCCTGAGCCACGGAGAACATGCAATTCAAGCGACGCCTGATTACCTGTTTCGTTTTTTGCGTAGATGGTGTTGCCGTTCTTACCAACTTTGACCGTGACTAAATCATTCGGGTAAGTCAGCTTTGCCACGTCACCGGAACCGATGTCGGTAATGAGGCGGTCATTGATTTTGATTGTATCGTTACCTGTTAGTCTCTGAATCATTGTCTACCTCATTAACGGTTGATGTTGATGATAACGTCGGATGAATGCACAGCGCCAGCGAGCTTGAGCGCAATCTGAATCAACGGAGCCTTGCGAGCTTCGCGGTCGACTGAGGATTGCTGCGTGATAGGCAAGCTGTAAATGAAATAACCTTGCTCAGCGATATTGCGCTTGAAGTCCTCAGGGTCGCCGAATGTGTCGGGTGAAGTCCAGCTTCCCGGAGCTGACATTCCGTTTGCAACCGATTGACCGCACACTTGTCGATATGCACCTTTTAGCAAGTCCATCCCTGCTTCGGTCTGTGGAATTTTGCTGACCGTTTGAGCAAGTACATTGAATCCCGCAACTTCCATTGCAAGCTTGAGCCATTGCAAATTGAAACGCTCATCGAAGAATACGTTTGCACCGTATGAAAGCACAGAGGAACGCCCAGCGATGTTTGCGTACACATCCGCACCGACAACTTTTGCCTTCGAAAGCAGCGTGCTTGTTAGACCCTCGTCAGCAGTCACCCCAGCAATTTGCTTCAAGTGCATTGTGTTGGTTGTGTTGTCGCCAGCGAAATTGACACCGAGCGCACGGGACACATAACCGAACTTGAATGCTTCAATCTTGGTTGCGTCAGAATGGAACAAGCAGCGAGTGTTCGTAAGCGTCGCGCCTTGAATCAGCCCGAACAATCCACCGACTTCTAAGTCAGCCGAATCAGAGCTACCTACGATGTACAGCTTGCCGGCAGCTTGTGCGGCGGCAGCAGTCGCTTGAACAATGACATCGCTTTCTGCGAACGTCGTCGCGAATGAACCAAAGAACACGAGCGGAATGAAGGCAGCAAGCGCAGCGGTCGAGTCATCAGCAGCTGCAACTTTACCCACGATGAACTTTCCACCACCCGTGATGATATTCGGTGACTGTGAGAACACGGACACAGCAGCTTTGTAAACATCGCCGGTTGTACCCCAGTCGGTTCCGACATCGGTTGCGCTTGTGTACACGCGATATTCACCGTCAGCAATTGAAGCTACTGGTGTATCTTTCGTCATGCACAACAAATTGGAAACACTTTGCAGCGCAAGCCCAGCAGGTGGAGTTGCGACGGTGACGTTAATGACTTCGGAAATATTTATCATGCTCATATCGTTCCTTCCTCGGTTTCGGTTTCGAGTGTAAATGTATCATAATAAGCGACGGCGTTACTTTGAGTGTATGCCCTGAGCACGTTGAACTCAATTGTCATGCGATACAGTTGACGAGTTATCTCAGCAGCGCTCGTATCGAGAACGCTGTTTGGTATTCTGGCAAAGCGTAAACCGTTGGCGTTGGCCACTTCATCAGCATAATCCGAATTGAGCGCACCGATGACCTCTTGCGAGCGGTTGAGTGCATCGGGAGTTACCGAAAGCAAATCAACGCGAATCGTTTCTTGAGTGTGTTGGTGAGTCGTGCTCGTAACCGTTGCTGCATAGCTGTGCTTTTTGCCCGTTGCATATTGACGTGCATTGACTTGCGACACAATGACGTACAAGCGGTTGTCTTTTGGGATATTGATTTTCTGATTGTAAATCCAAATCTGGTCACTGCTTAGATTCATGAATTGCTTCACGACGTCGCAAACGAGCGTCAAAGTTGAAACGCTCATGTGAATGCCTCCGCAATTTCGTATTCAAAATAACCGTAGTCCACGTAGTCGGAAACTGCGAGCACTCGGTAGCGTTTCGTTTTCCAAATGATTTCGTCGTCTAAGGCGAGCTGCAAATCGGTAGTCGAGTGAACCGTGAACCAACGCCATTGACGTTGACCCTCGGACTTAATTTCAAGCTGTTCAGCTCGCATGGGCTGGATGACACCCTTGAATGCAATTGTGCTTTTAGTTTCCACGAGCTGATAGTTGACGATTGATTTCGTAATACGGTCAAACGTGAAAGGTTGCGTCCACGCTCTAACGGCATTCGACAAATTCGGCAATGCCATCAAACCACCTCATACTTAATAGAGCGTTCGAGTTGTCCGGTGTCTTGCAAGATTTTCGGGTTAAATTCTTTTTTAGAATTCGGATACATTTCATCAAACCGCTCGCGTTTCATCCAATACGTTGAGTCAGCGATTTCTGGCCACTTGCCGAAACCTTCTGTTTCAAAACACTCCCCAATGTATTCCTGCCACTTTGCACCGAGCTGGTTATAAACGTCTTTGGTTTTGCCGGCCATGACTTTTTTGAGAATAGCTAGCTCATTTGATTCGATGAACGCCGACATATCTTCCCCGCGTTCTTCATAGGTCAATCGAAAAAACGAACGCTCAGGTATGCGACCATCACGACTGCCGAACTCATGCACAGCGGCTAGTTTTGCGTTCGTCATCCCTGAATCGTCGTCATTGTCGCGATTGTTTTTTGCGGAAAGAACGCCGACCTTTGCGTAATGCTTGCCGAGGTCAGCTTTCATACGTTTCGTGTATTTGTCGAGATTTTTTAGATCGAGTTTTACTTCCACGGCCAGAACTCCTTATTGAGTTGTGGCACCGGCATACACGGCAATGCCAGCAACTAGACGTGGGCGAATTAGCGAACAAAACTTAAGCCCGTAGCGGGTGTTGGCAAATTGCGAAAGGTACGCGCTTTTGCTCACCCACTCCGGAACTTGATAGGACTCACTCACTGAACCGACTGAGCGACTTGAAACCGGAAACGTGCTCACGGAATCAAGTCCTTGCTGCGATGCTTGAATATCACTCACAAGGTAATGAGCCGCTAGATACAGGAAAGCAATTTTGAGCTGCTCCTGTGACGCCCACAGACCCTCGTTAAAGTTTACCTTAGCTTCGTCATACGCTTTCGTGATGTCAGCATCGACAACTGTACCCACGGCAACAACTGCACCGTAGGTAAAGTCACGATAGAAGTGCGCTTTGAAGTCAGCGACTGTTATATCAGCAACACCAGCCATCAGAGCGCACTCCTATCATCAAAGAGCAATTGCGTGCGAGAAATAAAGTGTTTCTTTTTCGCGCAAGAATGTAACGCCGCTAAATTGTCCATATGCCGAGTTAACCCAGCTGAAACCATCTTCGGAACCGGCTTGTGTCACTGTGTAGTCGATTGGCAAGTTCATTACCAGCGATGTTGGGTCGTCAACTGTCAGAACATAGCGGTTCACTGCGAGCGGGTTATTGTCTTTGTCGGCGTAAGCGCAAGGCATAATCTGGAAGCTTTGGTTGCCTGTGAGCGATTTAAACATTTCGTCGATGATTTGCATACGAGTTTTCATCGGGAAAGTAATGTCTGGGAACGTGTGCAAGCCGTTGTATTCCCCTTCAGGGATGATGAACTTGCTTGGTTTTGCGGTACGAGCGCAGTTAGCTCTGTATTTCTCATAAACCGCACCGATAAATACTTGGAGCTCCGCTTCAGTCATCGCCTTGATTGGCTTTGCGATTGTGGTCGTGTCGTTTGCGACGCCAGCGCCATTCAAAAGACCACCGATACCGGAATCATTTTCGAGTCCGAGGAATGCGATTTTCTGAAGACCCAAGTCCCATGATTTCTTTCGGGCAACTTCACGCGCTTCGATGAGCGAGAAGATGTTGTTCGCTTTTGCAGCTTGTTCGAGCTCGATAACAGACCATTCGATATTTTTTGCCCAGAACTGAGTGCTTTGTTTCACAGCATCAAACACTGCGTCGGATTGGCCGCGTTGAGCGCGGTTCGAGTTGGAACCAATCAGGCCTTTCTCAAAGCCGTCATCCTTGGAGAATGAACGCCAGTTGAGGATGTCATAGTCGAACGCACCGACTCCGGGAACAACTGGAACGTAGTCCGCAAAAGGAATTTCGTAAAACTTTTGCTCGGAAACTTTCTGAGCAACGGCAGTCAGCGTGGTGATAATCTGGCGAGCGCCTTGTGCGTTATTAAGTATCATTGGCTTGTACATTTTTTAAACTCCTTTTTATTTATATTTAGGCTTTGACCAACACGCGGATAAGGTCACCATCAGCAGCAGCTTTGCTAAGAGCGAGGCCAACCAACTTCTCACCAGCACCGAGTGCGGTCACTTTCTTAGCGGCTGGGTCATAAGCGAGTTCAGCTCCGACGCTCAACGCACCATCAGCTTCACAAACGACGACCGAGCCGAGGATGCCGATTTCAAGTTTTTCGCCGACAGCGAATGATTCGACAATTGGGTTAGTCAACACTACGCCGAAATATGCAGCTGTTTCGTCCGCACCGACTGCAACGTAGGGCATTTCGCCCGCCGGAGTTGCGCTGGACAATACAACTAACTCACCCGGAAGCAGAATGTCTGAAGCGGTTGCAGAATAAAACTGAACGCTCATGACGTTGCTGACTTCACCGGCAATCTTTGAGCCTTTGAGTGTTTCGAGAGCAAATTGGTTCTGATTCAATGCCATGACTAATATCTCCTTTTATTTATTTCTTGGTACCATAACGTGAGCGACCCAATGCAGCGCGTTCGTGAATTGTTTGATAGCCGCTCGCGCCATTGTCCATGATTGATTTGAAACTTGCTTGCTTGAGGGCGTTGAAGCGTTCATTGGTTTGCTTCAGGCCATCGGCAAAGCTCAACGAGTTCATTTTCTCGTCTTCGTCTTTCATTTGTTCTTTTTCTTCTTTTTCTTCTTCGTCTTCATTCATTTTCTCGGAATCGCTTTCTTGCTCAAGTGCAGGTTCTTCCTCTTCCTTTTCGGGAGCTTCGATTTCGATTTCGACTTGATTTTCAGATTCTTCTTTTTCAAGTTCAGCCAACAAAGCGTCAACCTCAGCGTTCATTTTCTCTTCTTCGTCTTCCTGCATGACAACGTGCTCAACATCCACTGGTTGAGCCTTTGCTTGTTTGTACGCTTGAACTAATTCGTTAAGCGCAACTTTCTCACCGTCGACTTCGATTTCCATTTCCGAGGAATTTTCTTTCACTTCCTCAGATTTTGTCCTGAACAACTTAAACATACTGACTCCTTTTAAAGCGATACTCTCTTTAAGCGTAAGTGAGGCCTTTGTTGATTGCAAGTTACGAGAGTTGTAGAACTTGGGGTTCACGGCCATCTCGTACCGAGGATGTTCAACAATAGCGAGGTGAAGGTACTTTCCATCCTCAATCGTTGCGTCAAAATCGACTGCATTCAGGGTGCCCCCCGCTCCTTTGCTGACCACCTCATATGAGGTCGAAACACCCCAACCGCTTTCGAGCTTCTGAATCGCCTCCTCTGTTTCGACTACGCAATGAGCCATCCACAGGTCGGTGTCCGTATCATAGTGCATGTCAGCCACGCGGCCACAGACAATCTGCTCAAGCTGATTTTCGAGTTCAGACTGTTCAACGTGGTCTATGATGAGCGGAATACCGAAGGCCGTTTGAGCCATTTTCTCTAAAGACGATTGAGGCACGTTGACCCGCTCGTCCTCGTATTGGCAAAGCCCTGCTCGCATACACGGTATGACAAACGTCTTTGCGTTGACCATTTTTTTCATTTTATGGCGCTCCATGGACGTTCTAAATTTTCAGCAATGCTTATTAGATGTCTAATCATGGTAAGCCATGTAGACGGCATCTTGAACTAGACCGATAGCTTTTTTGATTTCTGGATATTTTAATACTGGGTAAGCTCGCTGCAGTTCATCCAACGCTCGGTCGAGCTGTTTAGCGGCCATCGCTATTTTGGGGTCCTTGGCATTCTTTTTCTCGTCGAGTTTTTCGAGAGCCTTCAGCTTAACTTCCGGTGCGGCGTTGCTCTTGATGATTGCGATTTTCTTAGCTTCAATTGACATAACTTTCTCCTTAAATGATTCTATCTACTATAGGCACTGCCTGACATCTGCATCCAAAATCTTCTCCGGGATTGACTGTATTACCTTCACTGTTCCGAGGCTTGAGAGCTCCGTTCTGCCCTTTGTCCTTGTCCCAGTAAAAGATTTTCCCATGTGCTTCGGCATGGCTATCACGGGTGCGACCGTCGCCCGTCTTACCCCCGATTGCCTTCCATTTATACCGAGTCACTCCCGCATCAAGGTATAGTAACTGTTTTTGCTGTGAAGTGAATAGAGCGGTTTCTTGTCTCGCAATGAACCGAGCGCGGGTGTCGCTGACTTTAAGTCTGGACTGAACATATTCCCTCAATTGCACACGGTCCATGCCGTCTCGTATCTTCGGAAGCACACTTTTGCGAAATCGGTTCACCTCATCGTCAATGAATCCGACAATCGAAAGCTTGACATTTTCAGTATACGCTTTCCGCATTTCAGCTTTCTGGTCACGGGATAGCTTTGGCTGGACAGAAATCTCGTCGGCCAGCGATGCCAAAACTTTGTCATCGACATCATCCTCGGTAGCGCCGGCATACGGGTCGAGGTCAAGACGTGGAATCATTTCCTGAGCACGTTTGCTGATTGACGCTATCGACTCCCGTGCAGCTTGTTCGAGCGCCTCACGTGCTTTGACCTGCTTGCGTACAGCTTCCTGCAGGTCTGCTGGTAAACGTGGCTCGGCAATGACCCATCCTCTACGGCGCTTATCAAACTTTGCACCCAATTCCTTAAGTGACTTTCCGGTCGCCGCGTCCAGCTTGCCGGTAAACGCTCCACCGACGTATTGAAGTTTGCCCGACTCGACACCACGAACCAATTTGCTTTTGCTCGTCGCATTGTTTTGAATTGCCTTAAATTCCATCATAAGCGGGTCAAACAACATCGCCCGCATGACGCGCTTAATTTCAGCTCTTAGTTTGTCGCTTAAAGAGTCCGAAGGTTCGACTGTTTTCAATTCCTTCTGTTTGCTCGGCATTGGTTGAGCTCTCCTGAATCGGTGATATTATTTTCGCAATTTCTTCGTCTTTCGGTTGTGCTTCACCTTCAGGCAAGCCGATTGCAGGTTCGACGCTGTCATCGGTTTCATCGGCATCAAGGTCTAGTGCGAATATCTTCTCGGCGTTCATGAGCTCAATGACTTTCGAAGTCGGCACCAATTTGCTGTCAAACAGCCGCATGATTCGGTCAAACTTTTGGGACTTGATTGCTTCCTCTTGGTCAGCGGAAAGCACACGCAATGAATGAAACTCAAACGAGATGGTTTCGGGCACGTAGCCGAACAGTTGCTGACACCTAGCCTGAATCATGAACAGCAGGATGTTGCGGTCTTTTGCTCGGACTTCTGACTCAACCTTTGCGTTCCATGTTTCAAGGTCATCTTCGCCGGAGTTGAATCCTGCCGCTGAAATGCCGAACAGCTTGGTCATCGGAGTACCGAGGTCGGCGGCGATGCTTTTGCGGTTTTCTGCAATAGCCTCAGCCATGCCGGAAAGCGACAGTGACTTCTGCTCGTACTCGTCGTCCTTGTCCATGACGAGAGCAGACTTGTAATTCTTGAGCTCGGCAGCGAGCTGAACACGTTGAGCTGCCTTTTGTGCGCCGTCGCTCGATGCCAGAGTTTCATTGAACCCTTCCATGCGGAACACATCGACCTTCATCTCATCGGTCAGCTCATACATGACTTCCTGATTCTTGAGGTATTGATTCCATGAGCGGACTATTCCCTCAAGCCGTGACACGCCCCATCCGGAAAATTGCCCACGAATCATCGAAGGTGCTTTTTCGCCTATCATGCGGAGCACGCACGTTTTGTGTAGCCGGTGTCCGTAGTAAAGGTAAGGCACGTCACCGAGGAAGTCTTGGGTTTGGTCAAGTATGTTGCCGTTGGTTGTGGTAGCCAACTCCCATCTGTCAACCGGATAGAACTCCAGCTCACCGTCTTGTTGTATCTGGTCGATGGTAAATTCTTGGTCGTACTCTTGACCGGCATTCACAATGAGGCCGCCACCGCCGAACACTTCTGTCCACATGCGTGCCTCAACTAACGTTTGAAGGTCTTGCGCCTCTTCCATTTTCTGATTCAGCGTTGCCAAGTCATCGGCTGAGAGCTCGTCACACTTGATAAGCACGCCACCACGATAAGCGTCTTCGATTGGTTGACGCACAAAGCGCCGCAACAAAGAATGCTCTTGAATCATCTCAGTCAGCAGCATTCTGTTTTGTGTTAATGCCGAATAGCGCAGATTGTTTTGTAGGCCTTTCAACCCGCTGACTTCGGTCGGCTTGATTGCACCCATTGTGAAGTCCTGCAGCACGCCGTTGTCTTTTATGACGCTGTTTTGTTTCGGTTTGCGTTTAGTCATCAGTTCGTCCTCGTGTGTCAGAGTATATCGAATGAATTCAGTTTACGTTTGATGAATCGGTTTAGCGAGTATCGGATAGCGTCAGCAACGTGATTGTGCGAATCGAGCGGCACCGGTAACAGCTCGCCAGTGAGCTTGTCCACCTTCCACGAATAGCGCGGAAGCTCATACGCCGAATTACTGCAATCGGGATGGATCACAATGGCGTCTAGAGAGCGGAGCCACGCGATGCCGTCCTCAACGGAGCCACTCCACTTTGGAGCTGCCTTCACGTTGAGCGGTCTCCGGTCTGGGAAATTGTTCGGCAGGTTTAGGTAGCTGATTGATTCGGGTCGTGAGTTGTCCGCCCACAGTTCGGCGTTCACAGCTCCGGGAACACTAGCAAAGCATCTAGCGTAATCAGATATCTCAACGCCGTGTCCATAAAATTCATTTCGGATGTACAGCTTGCGTTGATGCAGAAAGCAGCGCACGAGCACAGTCGGGTCAGCTGCGAAGCCCCAGTCGATTCCGTAGTACGCTTGCCATTCAGCATCTGGTTCGAATTCCTGAACTTGAATCAAATGACCTAGGATAGACGCTTGCGTAAATGAGCGGGTCTTGCCCATCCATATGTGCAAGTAATCCTCGTTCGACCTGCGCTTGCAAGCTTCCATTTCAACGCGCAGAACCTCAGGGAACCATGGATTGTCGGGGTAATTCATTTCGATGACGATGGACTCATCACGCGGGTCAGTCTCAGAAACGAATCGCCGGTACACTGGGTCACTTTCCAGCTCAGGGTTGAAAGTAAAATAAAACACTGACCCTTCGGCTCGAATAGTCGGCAAGAGCAAGTCCATTGAACGTTTCGATAGCCGTTGTGCTTCCTCAACCCAAACGTCGGTGAAACCATATAAACTTTTGATGGAGTCAACCGTATGTTCCGCAAGTCCAGCAAACACAAACTCACTTCCGGTCAGGTTGCATTTGATTGAGTTGAAATTGATTGTGAACTTATCGAGCAAGTCATAGGTGTGAATGACGCTCTTAAGCAAAGCGTGGACCGACTCACGAATGCTTGCTTGAAACTCACGACAGCAAAGTATTCGCCGTTGTGTTTGCATTGCTTTGATAATCAGCAGTCGTGCAATGCTCTCAGACTTGCCAGACCCTCGGCCACCGTGAATGACGTTGTATCGCTTTGGTTTGGTTAACGGCCAAAGTTTAGCCGGCAAATCAATGTTTTTAGACATCGATAACGTCGGTCTGTTTTTGCAAAGGATTGCTGAGTTGCTTCACATCTTCAGGTGACACAAAGTTAACTTGAATGCCCGCCTCTGGTTGAGCGTTGACTTGTATAGCTGTGATATCGGTTTTCTGTTCCTTTTCAAAAACCTTGAAATACTGCATCAACATTTTGACGATTTCAGGTGGCGGAGATTTATTTTGCCCGATTAAGTTGCGGACTAATTTAACTAAATCTTGAATTAGAGCTGACTCAAGATTAAGCACAGCTGCGCCCACTTCTTTGTCGAACTCAGGGTTTTCTTTCCTAAAGCGTTCAATCGGTGTCTCTGACTTCATGCCTAATCGGTAGGCAATATGTTCCCAGCTGTGGCCGAGCATTCGCCATCGTCTCATGTTCTCGATTTCGGCATCTGTAAATTCTTTCTTTGAATAACCGCCTGAACCTGCGCCTCCCAAAATGTTCTCCTGTCTGTATTTTTTTAAAAAGGGAAATTTCCTTTGCATTGATTATTGTGGTATTTGCTGTCGTAAGTCAAACAACCATCGGAGGCACTCAGTGAATAAAAACGTAGACGAATTGTGGTCAGCGCGCTCGTATCTTTTAGAAATCGGTTGCCCAGAGAAAATAGCTGCCGCTTGTGGAAAGGACATTGACCACGAGCACGCACAAGAACTCATGCACATGTCACGCGACGAAATGGAGAAGCGGCTTGCCAATAGCTTGCTTGAAATCGAGCGAGCCAAACGTGAAACGCTCGAGAATGAGGCTTACCAAAAAGCCAAGCAAGATGTGAAGTATTTTGATGACGCGCTGAAAGAAAAAGTAACCCCGCTCAAAGCCGTTTCACAACTCATGCTATGGAAGCTCGATGCAAGTGCGCCAACTGATTGGGAAGGTTGAAGACGTCAAAGCGTCTCGTCGTGAACGTGAACAAATCATCTGCTTGAATGAATCTGGGCAGCTTGCGGTACTGTACGAATACCTGATTGAACGGGTAAACACGTTTGAGATTAGCATCATTGACGGGCAGTATTTTTCAGAATGGCTAGGTGAGTCGGTCAGCTTAAACCACCTCGTGTGTTTGTTGCGTCGGGATATCGTTGAGCATTCAGGTGTCAAAGTGTCCGCTCAATTGGCAGGCAAAATCACATCTTGGTTCCTGAAAGGGCTTGTTTACGCTTGCGTTGAATCAGGCACAGTTGAGCTCGATGCTCGCCTGATTATGGAGCGATTGAACCTGTCAACTGAGACGCCCTTAGCTCCGGCAGCAGATTGAACGCATATTCATTCGCGAGTTGCTTCAGTCGTGCGAGATTCAGCGTGTAGACGTTGCTGTTCAAGTCATCTTTGCCAGCGCATTCGACGACACCAAGAATCATCAACTGTCTCATAGCAGTGTGAATGGTTTTCTTGTGAATCCCTAACATGTGATTGAGCTCGGCAGCTTGCCAGTGAACCTTGTGGATGTAGGTGCACATCGTCACGAGGCAAAGCTTTTCGCTCCTCCCGCAAGGTATCAGCAACGCTCGTTTGATTTCTTGATTCATGCGTAGGAGTTTAACAACCAACCCCGTAAAGTCAATTACGGTGCTCGTAATCAAGGCATTTCATAATTTCCGGTGCGGACAAAGATGTTTGCTTGTCCGACCCGTTCAACAGTGTTTGTGAGCCTGCTTTGGCGGTCTTCAGGGCATCCTCGGCTAAGGTCTTCAGCTCATAGCGTAGTTCTCGCATTGCTCTCGGGTCTTCGCTTTTGGCATGCAGGTCATACCAGCGACCAGCTTTCATCAGCAGTGCATACGCTTGCAGGTCAGCTTTCTCGGCTGCGTCTTGCCCGTCACGTTGTGGGTAACGCAATAAGGCAATCGCCCGTTGTGCCAGTTGGGTTGCTTCGGATTTAACATTTTCGTTCGGCTCGAGTTGTTGTTTGATATCGCCGAGGGTTAACCGACCTTTACGTTTTATGACTTCAAGGGCAGCTTCCATTACCTTGTTATCTTCATGCTCATTAAACATGGCGTCGATTAAAGCAGGTGTCGCTTCGTTGATAGTGCCGCCTAAATTTTCTAAAATTTGAATCAATTTTTTTTTGGTTTCAAACTTCAAAATAGTCATCCTTTCTCGCTTCGTATGCTTCTAAAATATTTTGCGTCGTTTGTTTCTCATCAATCCTTCTTGCCTCTTTTTCGGTCATCATTTTCGCACCTCTAAATCCGGCGGCCAATTTTTCAGCTTGATGCAGGGCAATGCCGACGGTGTGACCATTTTGAACAGTCCATCGGTCATGTTGTTGAAGGTAGAATCGAAGGATGTCTGGGGCATCGTTCTGGCCGACTCGTTCGATGAATTGCTTGAGCTGACCCATGACTTTGGCGTTGCGGATTGGCTCGACTCCATACTTCGCTTTAAACGCCTCGGAATAGGCTCCCCATGCTTTTGAAATGGGTGAGGCTTGGTCTTTACCCACTGGAGCTTTCTGCTTCGTCAGAGCCGTCCTTTCAGCATGTTTTGGCTCTGATTGCTTTTTAGGCAATTCATCAAGGACTATTTCCGCTTCGATGATTTCAGGGGCAGTGGCTTCAGCCGCTGCTAAAGAAGAGGAATCTAGTTCAATTGAATCTTGTTCATGGGATCTAGTTCTATGGGAGATTTTTTCCCACCCGGTAGGAAATGGTTTCCTACCCCGGTAAGAAGAATTATCTGACCCCCCCTCTGATTTTGGAAGATTTTTCCGTTTGCTTATCCATGAAGCAGGTTGTTTCACTCGTATGAGATTCGGCTTTCCCTCAAGCTGTCGTCTGATGATTTGTATTATATTTAAGCGTTCAAGCTCATCGAATATAATGCCAACCGTTCGGTCTGAGAGGCAGCAAGCTTCGGCAATGCTCTTTCGGCTTTCAAAGCATTGTCCCCGAAGACCAGCCCTAAAGAGAATCCTTTGCAGGATAATCATTTCATTTCCTGAGAGACCAATCTCCCAGATGGCTGTCGGCATCATTGTGAATGGGATTTCTATTTCGGAATTAAACTCTTCGGACACAAAATCCTCCTCGGTCTTGCCTTGGAGGCTCAAAAGCGGTAGTTTCGCTTCGAACACTCCACGGCCGGTGGTGATGTTTCAAGCCCTGATGGTTTGCGGCCAGTCAGGGCAATTTTTTTTTTCTGCCGAAGCTTATCGTCTCAGAACTAAATAATCAAGTCAGCGTATTTACTCGTAAATTGTTGGGTCCTCTACGCCCGCATCGTTGAATGCTTCTCTGCGTTCATAGCAAGTCCCACACTTGCCGCAATGTCTATCCTCGCCCTTGTAGCAAGAGTAGGTCAATTCGTAGGGGACATTCAGACGTTTACCAATCTTAACGATTTCTGTTTTGTCCACATTCATGAATGGAGAGAGTAGTTCGATGTTTGCATATGTTCCTTGGCGTATTGCTTCCATCATTGGCAGAATGAATGACTGGCGACAGTCAGGGTAGATGGCATGGTCGCCAAAATGATTTCCAAGAATGACGCCATTAGCCCCAACTGATTCAGCGTATCCGGCTGCTATGGACAACATGATACCATTTCTGAACGGCACGACCGTCTTGCTCATCGATGGGTCTGCGTAGTGACCTTCGGGAATATCCCCCCCAGATTTCAACAAATCACTTTTGAATGACTCAGCAATGAAGTTCAGCGATGCTCTTTTGATTGGCACGCCATAATGAGCAGCAATCTTCTGAGCTGATACCCATTCCCTTGCATTGTGCTTCGAGCCATACTCGAACGAGAGACAACCAACGACCTCGTAGCCATTGTTAATTGCCCATGCCAAAGCCGTTGATGAGTCCATACCCCCAGATAAGACGATGATAACTTTCATGCCATGCTCCTTTTCAAGAAAGCGATTAGTTCATACGGATGAATGATTTTGATTAACACTTTCATTTTGACCGCCAGAACTGGTAAGCTCGGTGCATCAATTTTACTTGCCAATCAGAAGCGCACGCTAGAAAGAAGTTCGTGCCCAGCTTCTCTCGAACATCTATCTGATATCGAACCCAAGACTTACACGTCAGCTCTTCGATAGCGTAATTTCCAGTGCCTGAATTTTTCCATTGCTTCGGGTCTGCCAATCGAGCAAATGAAATCTGATACAGGTTTAGTAATCGGGCTATGGTTGGTTGAGGCAGAGTTTTAAAATCATCCTTGCCAACATGATATGATGTGCCGTTCTTATCGTAGATATCTACTCGTGCAAATCTCAGAGCTGATGCCCATGTGCTTGAGTCACACATGAATGGTTTATAGTGAGCAACGAACTCCTTTCTATTGAAACCGAGCCAGTGTACTTTTCGTTTGCCGATGACTTTCATCAGCGCCTTGACGAACCCTTTATTGTTCGGTGTCTGGACTAAACCACCGATAGCAACGACATCTGATGTCTTGTAATACTCCTCAAGGACGCTCAGTTCTTCGCCTCTTGTAAAGACAGGTATCGGTCTTAACCCTCGCTCGAGCATCTTGTTGTAATTACGCAGAGAACCTTCAGGGTCTCCGACGACATCGAGCGTAAAGTATCGCCATGGCTTGAACGGCAAGCTTTCAATAAATGAGCAATACTCATCCAGATGAATCGTCTTGTTTGCTTTCCAAGCAGTGAAGGCGCCAGAGTCTAGCAAGAATCGAATATCTGACTCATGCTCTTTCAGAAACTGAATGACGTTCGGTTTCAGGTATGGGTAGGCAACCAAGATGTTGAGCTTCGGTTCAAGCTTATCCAATTTCGACACCCTCAAAGTCTGCCTCGGCCAGCTTCTCTTTCAGAAATTTCTGAACGTCTGACTTTTTTTCTTGAGGACATTTTATTGTTATCTTGGCAAGAAGGCCGTCGAGATTCTCTTCGACACCATCGATATCTTTCGAGCCATCAAACCAATCTGAGCTGATGACAAGGTCGTCGAGATGCAGTGCTGCTAGGTCAGTTGGCTCGTAGGCATCCTTCAATTCGATGAGCAGGTCTTGGAGAGTGTCTGTATAGTGACCGCTTATGGCTTGGTTATTTAGGGTTACGTTCAGAGCTTTTTCATCGAGCTCCGGAATATCGATTGTGACGACCGGGACTTCCTTCAGACCGAGAGCTTGGGCAGCTTTCAATCTTTGATGCCCGCCAACGATATTGCTCGTCTTTTTATTTATGATAATCGGGTCAACGAACCCGAATTTTTTAATGCTCTCTTTCAGACCTTCGAAAGCTCTGTCTGTAATATCGCGAGGGTTGTACGCAGCCGGATTCAAACTCTCGACCGACTCCCAGACCATTTCAATTTTTTCATCGAGACGTTTCATGATTCACCTGATAAATTTGAGGAACTCTTGCCTGACTTCATCTCGCTCAAAGACCCCTCGAAGAGCACTCGTCACCATCGAAACGTTTGGTTTCTTGATGCCTCTCGATGTCATGCACATATGTTGAGCTTCAATCATGACGCCGACTCCCTTGGGCTGAAGAACTGTCATGATAACCTCTGCTATCTGCTCGGTCATTTTCTCTTGAATCTGAAGCCGCCTGGCATAAGCATCAACGACTCTGGCCAGCTTTGAAATTCCGACGACCTTACCATTCGGAATGTAGGCGACATGAGCTTTGCCAATAATCGGGATGATGTGATGCTCGCATGTTGAATTAAACTCGATATCCCTCAGAACAATCATCTGGTCGCAGGCACCCTCGCTGAAATCCTTTTTGAGGATATCCTCGGGCGAAAGCATGTAACCGCCATAAAGTTCATCCCATGACTTGACGACTCTCTTTGGCGTCTCCAAGAGTCCTTCTCTGTCGATATCTTCGCCAAGGGCGGCCAGCATCGAACGGACGAGCTTCTCTTTTTCTTCGAATGTTGAATGTGGGTATGTTTCGAGTTTCATGTATTTCTTTTCCCTTTCCAAAGTCTGAGATGTAGACGGTCGGTGTAATTCCAACCTGCCAATAGAGCCATCTCTGAAATAATCGATTGCTTATCATCGATGTCATCGGCTGTGACACCTTCGCTCATCAGATAAACGTTCGACGATGGAAGTCCGACTTCCTCTACGAACTCATGAAACATGCTGGTCATGATATGAGGCGTGATGTCATTCATGACGAATTTCAAGATATGTCTCGTTTTAGTTCTCTCGGCATAACTTCGTTTGACTATCTCGGTCAGCTTCAGACGGGATTCCATCGTGCTTTCGGTCGTCGTCAATTTCGGCGAAATACTCAACGTCAGACGTTCATCGTCGAGGTCAAGTTTCTCAAGCAACCAACCATTGGTTTCGATAGTCATCTCCATATGCTTCGGCATGACTTCGAAGATGGCTTTGACCTGATCTGGGTAAAGCAGTGGCTCGCCGCCAGTGATAACGATTTGATGGCTTTTCGAATGCTTCTCAATGAAGTCTACGATATCGGCTAGAGTCTCTCGATGACGCTCAGGTTTAAAAGAGCTGTAAGGTGTATCGCAGATACTCTCAACATTATTCCGAAGCCATCGGCATCGAAGATTGCAGCCACTGAAGCGAATGAAAATCGATGGTCTGCCAAGGCCATAGCCTTCGCCTTGAATCGTATAAAATGGTCGATCTGTCAGATTTAGAATCATGTTATGAACGTTCATAAATGGCACTATTTGCTTCATGTTCTCGAACTTCCACAGATTTGATGCCGACCGTCTTGTTGATGGGTCTGCTGCCTAGCGTCTCTGGATGGCTGGCAAGCAGTTCTTCCATTTTCTTGAAACAGAGTTGAGCAAATTTTTCACATCCGACTGCATCGACGACCCGTAATTGACAGAGCTTTTTTTCCTCAAGAGCAATGAACTCATGCAGGGCAGGGTCATCCTTTGCTATGAGAACAGTATGGTCGAACATATATTGAGCCCAGCGCTTGAACTCTTTCATTGCACCAAAGTCCATGACCCAGTTACGTTCATCTAATTCATTACAATCGAACACGAGCTTGATGCCGATGGCGTATCCATGAAGATACTGGCAGTGAGAATGATTGGCTCGCCATTGTCTGAAAACGCAGGAGAACCCAAGAGAATGGCCAAATGTTTTGGTAGATAAGAAAGCCATTGAACATCCGCGTTACTAGAAAGATATTCAACATTGACAAAAAAAAACCAAGGCGTCAAAAATGAGTCAAATTTAATCCCCCTGAAATATCGCTTCAACACCGTGAAATCAGTCCTAAAAATATCGTTATTTTATAAGTGAAAAAACTTCTTTGTTCGATTATGATTCATTTTGAGGCATTTAAGCCTCTTAAGGAGATGGGTTATGAAATTAAAGCTCAACGTTGCAACAATGACGCAAAATGAAATGACGCTGACCGAGGCTCTTAAAGTAATCGAAGAACAGAAAGAGAAAATTGATGACCTCGTCTTGTTACTCAAAGAAAGAGAGAAACAACTCGATGCTTTCAAACATCTAGTCGATATGCACAGCAAATTTTCCTTAGGATATGAACGATAACTAGGAGGCACGCTTATGAACTTTTATTATGTGTTTTTAACAAATGGCACATCAGAAATTTGCACGAGAAACGCAATTGATGAAATGCCATCAGTTGCTGAGTTTGTTCGAGACTCGAGAGAGGCCAAGATTATAGACGAAGAGGAATTGCCAATCGTTATCTATCGCAATCGTGTGCTCAGTCACAAAAGAGTGCGGATTATTTTGCGTGAAACGTGGCCATCGTGAGGTGAGTAAATGAATAACCAAGTCGATATTTCTGCGCTATGGGCAATCTACCGCTGTGATTACGTGTTTGAACGTGCCGAGCGAGATTTGCTTTGGGACGCGTTAAGTAAGGAAGTTTTTATGGGGACAACGGAGAAATCTTTGGTGCAGCTTATCGAAGCATACATATTTAAGCAAGAAATTGAGAGGCATCCATGATTCAGAAAAATTCTGCTGTGAAATTGGCGATTGAATTCGCCAAAATTAGAATGAACGACCGAGGTTTCAAACTCGAGCCGGAATGGTCATTACTCGTCCAAAAGGCTCGTAGCATTGCATTTAAGAATGACCACGACATGGCGTGGCAAACTGGCGCATCAGACGCTAGTGAAGAATTGACTTTCGGCGATGGAAGTCGCCTTGTGATTCATAATCCAGCGCAAGTGGCATTCGCTGGATACGCTGATGTTTTAAATGATATCGAGGTTTGCCATGACACAACTATATGAACGTGATCTTGAGTCTATGTTTGATGACTGCTTTGATGAAAGCAATCCAATGATTAAATTCGGATGCTTAGAGTATCTCCCGAGCAAAGTACTTAAACGTGTAGATCCTGTCGCCTACCGTGAGGAGCTTCTTTGCTACATTGATTCAATGTTGACTGATGAAATTATTTTTGAACACAGCGACGGCTCTTATCATGACGAACCCGAAGATGATGAAAATGATGGGGTGAGCGAATGAGACAATACACTGTGAAACATTTTAGCCCATGGATGACCGCATCCCCAATGTGGGGACTAATTGAGCGGTGTCTGAACCTCAAAAAGCCGTGCATTATTTCGGAGAATTCCTATGGCGAAATTGTCCGAGTTGAGACGCCAGAAGAGCATCAAGCTCGAATTGGATGGCATCAAAACAAGAATACGGCAATTTACAACTGCCCAGACTGGAGATGGCTTGTCATCAAGAAAATCGACGGTCAAACTCGATGGCGCGGATACCGGAGAGCTACTCCTGAAATCGTTCGATACTTCGAGCGGTTCGGGTATTCTCTGCCAGCTGCCAGAGCGGAGAAACATTTTATAATTGAGCTCTGATTCATGCTTTCGTTAGGTAGTCCCTAATTCCGAGAGCAAGCCCTACTGCATATTTTTCTGAGTGTTCTGGCGGTATCGAACCGCCGAAACTTACATGGTCGATAAAATACCCCTCGGTCAAAACCGCCGGTATCGAAGTCGGACAGCCTCGCAAAACGCTCAGTTCTTGGCGCTTAATGCCCCTGTCTCTAAGCCCGACGTGTTCAATCAATCGTGCATGAATCTTTGTCGCAAGCTTCACATCTTCCGCAGTTGCGGCAGTTTCGAGTAGTGTCTCGGTTCCCTGAGCATGACCATTGAACGCATTATGATGAATCGACACAAACACATCTGCCTTGAAGTCGCCAGCACGGGCACCCTTTTGCCTAAGAGTTAGGCGAACCATTGGATCGTGATAGTCAAAAACCGCTACCCTTGCCCCGACACTTTCCAACAAAGCTTTCACTCGGTAGGCCACAGCACGATTCAATTCGTATTCAGTCAGCCCGTTACCCTCAGCTCCCGCATCCCACTTAGGCGATGTGTTCCACCCATGGCCTACGTCCAGAGCCACAACTTTGCCAGCGAGCACAATTGAGGCAGTATCTTGGTGACAAAGTTCACACTTCATAAGTGTTTCTCCGACTGTTTGCCTTGTATTGCAATTTAGTTTAGAGCATCTGAGCGTTTCACGCAAAACAACTTAATATTCAGGAGGCACCTGTATGTTCTTAGATTTCCATTTTCAATTTGTCACAAAACAAAACGCCGCTCATTGGAAGCGCGTCGCAAGCGATGCTCTGGATGCTTTGCTTTCCACACTCGCCGAAAGCGATTGCGATAATCATTCACTAGAAAGTCATATCACGCACGCAATCACTCAATGCAAAAAGATGATTCTGCATTGCACCAAAATTCAACACTCGGACAACGAGGTCAAGTTTTGATTCCTAACCCATTCTACCGAGAGCCGGAACCGCTCCCGAAGAAACAAAAGAAACTTAACAAAGCACAAAAACTTTTGAAGCGAATGAAAGAATCAATCAATGTGGAAACAAAATCTGGAAAGTGACGTATACCATGCTCATCGAGATTATCTTAGCAGTAGCGATATTCGTAAGCTTTTGCGCTCTCCTGCGCATTATCGGGCACCTTCTGCGCCTGCGTCGCCCGCACAGGAATTCGGCACTCTGGTACACACGGCTGTATTGGAACCAGCGTTGTGGGCGGAGCGTTTCAAGCCGGCTCCTAAATATGACCGACGCACAAAGGAAGGAAAACTCGCCTACGAGAACCAGCAACTCCGAGCCGTTGCCGATGGTATCAGCTTCATTAGTGAAGATACGCACGCGCACGTCGAAAGACTTGCCGCCAGTGTACACGCACATCTGGGGAGCTCCGGCATCCTTACCGGTGGATTGGCTGAGGTCTCGGGCTTTACAGAAGACTTTCACGGAGTGAAGGCACGTATTCGGCCTGATTATTTAAAAGACGATTTAATCATTGACCTCAAAACAACGGTTGATGCTCGCCCTGACGCATTTCTCCGTTCAGTAATGAGCTATCAATATCATGTACAAATGGCTTGGTATCTGGATATTGCAAAGGCAATTGACGGCAAGGAACGTCGCTTTCTTTTTGTTGCGTTGGAAAAAGAACCACCGTTTGGCGTTGCCGTGTACGAGCCGACCATTGCCATGTGGTCGCAAGGTTGGGCGCTTTACCAGAAAGCAATTCAGATTTTTAAAGATTGCGACGCTATTGATGATTTCCCATGTTATACAACTGAAATACAACGACTTGACTTGCCAAAATGGGCGCAGGGGGCACTGTGAAAGAATTGTTTTCCGCTTTAATTAAAGCACAGTCAGAAATGAAAATCGCACATAAGGATAGCGTCAATCCTCATTTCCGCAACCGCTATGCTGACCTCGGCAGCGTGTATGACGCTTGCAAAGACGCACTGCATCGAAATGGTTTGGCCGTAATTCAGCCGACCCGTATTCATGAATCAGGCGTTACCGTTGTCGTGACGAAAATCATTCACACTAGCGGGCAATATATCGAAGGTGAATACCCAGTAATCGCAAAAGACATGAACGACCCACAAAAGCATGGCGGCGGTTTGACCTACGCTCGGAGATATTCACTCGCAAGCATGCTCAGTATTCTACAAGATGACGATGACGGAAATACAGCCAGCGCACCAGCGGCCGCACCAAAGCAAGCGACACCGGCTAATGCTTTCGCAGAGCTGTTTGCAAAACATAATCAGAAATATCCCGACGCGCTGGAAACACTCATCGGCAAACGTGTTGCTGATTGGGATGCGAGCGACAAGCAAGCAGCACGGCAAGGTGTCGAAGTTCTGCGAGCTGGTAAGTCATGGGAAGACGCGCGTTCGGCAATCGTTAAAGCGATGACGTTCTCATGATGTTTTGGCTGTGGCTCGGAACGTTTTTAGTTTGGGCCACAATAGGTCTGATATTTTTAATTTTGTCTGTAAGGAATGAAAAATGAGTTTCGCACAAGTAAGTATCGTGGGTCGTCTCGGCAAAGACCCCGAAGTTCGAATGACACAATCTGGTAAGCAAATCACATCGGCATCAATTGCAGTGAGTCACGGCAAGGACAAGGGCAGTACGTGGTTCGAAGTGGCAGCGTGGGACAACATGGGCAAATGGCTAATCGAAGCTCAGAAAGGTGACCAAGCACTCGTAGTCGGCGACCTTGAGCAGCAAACGTACACCAAAAGAGACGGAAGCACCGGAACCAAACTCAGCGTAAATGCTCGTACGATTCGCACATTCAGCAAGCGAGAAGCGCAGCCACAGTTGCAAAACATGGGGCAAACACCAGTCAAGTCGGTCAGTGATTTTGACTTTGACGAATCGATTCCTTTTTGAGGTGACGCCATGATATCAATCGAACAAGCAGAAAATGGCTACATTCTTCGCTTTGACGATGACCGTGTTCTAGTAAAGCAAGCCGAATATAATTCGATGAACCTCGCGTTAGTTGCTGCCTTGATGGAAATAATTGAGCTGTATCGTGACCATGATGACCAAATCAAAATCAATCTTGAGGCATCGCCATGAGGCCGGTGCTTCGCGGTTGCCCGTTCTGTTCAGCAACTGAGCAGCGGATTGTTGAGATGCACAACGGTTCAAGGGTGGAGTGTCAGCGCTGTCTGGCACATGGTCCGTGGGCTTGGAATCACGACACGAAATTAGCAAAGCATGACGCGATTGAAAGTTGGAATGGCTATGTTAGACAAGCGAAAGAAAGCAACAATAGAGAGGCAAGCACGCGACGACGAGATGGTGTTGGCACTCATAAAGAAATTGGGTGGCGTGCAGATTCGCACGATGGAATTCCGCAAACGAATGCCGGAACCAATACGAGAAAATCATATTAAACAAAGTTTTCAGCGTTTGCGTGACGCTGGTATCATTCGCATCGTCGGCAACTCATATGACGCAAACGGTGTGCGCTATGAGCTTATTTGTGAAACGACGATTCAATCACAAGAACAAGCAGAATGATTACAACCGTCGCAATCAATGTAATGAACATTCTCCCTCCGTTGCGACGAACTTAACTGCGCCTCCGTAGGCTTTTATTTCCGATTCGTCTAGCTTAAGCATAACGTTTTTTATTAATTCGGCTGTTTGCTCGTCTTCCACAGTCTGATAAGCGATAGCTAAACATTCTTGAATAACGGGCATCAGCTCCTCGTCTACGGGAATAAACATGCGACACCTCGAAATCGTTTCAGACATCCGCGTAAAGCCGAAAGGCCGCCCCAGATTCTATCGTGGCATAGCAATCACCGATGCCGCTACCCGTGAGTTTGAGTCGACCGTCAAACGATTGTTTGCTGGCTTGTGTTCTGAGCCATTTCAAGGTCCACTTCTCGTGCAGTTCATCGCGTATATGAAACGCCCGAAGAAGACTTCTTTTGAATACCCACCACGTGGCGACGTAGATAACTTGTTTAAGTCAATTGCCGATGGTGCCAATGGCGTGTTGTGGGAGGATGACTCTCAGATAGTTCGCATGACTTCCGAGAAGCGGTGGGCTGAGGAGGATGGGTTTTGGATCAAGGTTTCCGAGATGGAAATTTGAGCGAAAAAAAACTGACCAAAGGGATAAGCTAAGGTCAGTCGTGTCCAAAAAAGGAGGCACCTTTTGTGAACACTTTTATAAATACATGACGATTCCCAGAGCGCAAGATGCACAAAAAAAAAACCCGTGACGTTAATCACGGGCTGCGACAACTGGAGCTAGGAGACTCCACTTCGTTTTAAATCACAACGGAGCGCGAACGTCAATCTGAGTCGAAGCAATCGTTTCACCCAAGCCATCCCTAGCGATAAGTGAGCGATTGCCAGCTGTGTTCAATGTGACAATCAGCCTCATGCACGAATCACCAAAACCCATGTACCCAAGACGCCACCTATCGGCATACAAACTCACTTCGTATTTGTTGCCTGCGTGACACAACTCTACTAAAAAATCCTCGCCAGCGTTGACGAACTTCGGTGCTCGCAATTCTGGCAAGGGTGGCTTTGTAGGCGTTGGGGAAGGTGTCGGAGATGGGCTTTCAGTTGGTGTTGGACTTGGCGTTGGCTCTGTTTTTTGTGCTGGGTCTGGTGATTGCGAATCACATTTAATTGCAAGCAGCGAACCAATCACAGCTGACACGGCAAGGATAATGGCGCGCCATTTCCCAAGGAACGGCACCCATTGAGCCAAATTCAATATCGTATGCAGCAATTGAAAGAACTTTCTCATACTGCTTTCTTTTGCAGCGCAGCGTAAACAGCTCCGAGCAATTCGACTGCCTCAGCCGCTTGGATGTCTTTTAATTCAGCAAGAACTTTGTCTGAACCCTTGACGCCCTTCACAAGCTTGTCTCTGAAAGCTTCGTCAGACACAATTTTGCTTCCGAGTGCAACTGCGTCGGTGAAGTCAAGTCCGTCTTTTGCAAGCGCAGCAATTTCAAGTCCTAGTTCAATCAATGCCACAAGTGCTTCTTTTGTTTCTTCGATTCCTACTTGGCTCATTTCGTTCCCTCCAATTTGTAAATACGCTGTTCAAGTTTCTCGATTGTTTTGTCTTGGTTCGTTACTT
>Ga0208767_1000461_pt1 | contig 33391 bp, 36 predicted proteins | sample VirMetDEL_Mar_21_FD_184514 | JGI IMG/M metagenome (GOLD analysis project Ga0208767, IMG submission 184514) | Aqueous microbial communities from the Delaware River and Bay under freshwater to marine salinity gradient to study organic matter... | ecosystem: Environmental > Aquatic > Marine >... | reverse complement strand
AAGTTCTAAAATGTCAGCTGAATTTTGCTCATCATTATTTGCATTAGGTGATAAAGTATTATCGGCTCCACCCGCCACCATACCTCTCATCTCGTCAAGAATGAACGAACTATTTCCATTTGCATCTGTGTGTCTTATAAACACCCATTGAGGCTCAAACCCAAGATTGATTTCAGGACCGTTTGTTGAATTATTTCCAGTGTAACTTCCACACTTAATAATATCCTGATCACCATTAGGGCCAAACTCACCATCACCATTGTTGTGAGCGAATATATAGGCAACGTATTGATTGCCATTCCCATTTACTCTAGCATGTTCATCTACTGTAAAATGTGTGCTTGTTGGGGTTGTGCCGAACCATAAGTTAGCACCACCTGCACCTGTGTCAACGTTAGCTGCGTTAGCCGTACCATTAAGTTGAATGTACTTACCTGTACCCGTACTTCTATGATAAATATTCCAATCTTCAGTTAAGCTATAACCTTTGACAAGTATCATACCCGGAACACTGCCAAGGTTATGTGCTATTTGTCTATTTTCTGTTCCATTCCCAGTCCATGTTACAATATCAAAAAACTTAGGAGCTTTACGGAAAGACCAACCGACGTAGTCTTCATTGTTATCGTTCTGAGAAGCCCAATTATATATCTGAAAACCAGCTGAATTAAATGTCGCAGCATAGCTCGTTTGATTAATTTGTGCGGCATCTAAATTAGTGCAAAGCGTGTACTGAGCAGTCCTTGCTGTATCTAATAACCAATGATGTTCATTTGTTCCTGATGTTCTTTGCTTTGTCCAAAGCATCCCACCTTCACCTTCGTTGCCAGTAAAGGGGCCAAACTCTGATGCAGCAACTGAATTTACTTTTGTAATACTGTGTGAACTACTAGAATTATCTACAAAAGGTGTATCTCCCTGACAGGTAAGTAATACCGTTCCCGAAACTGCTGTAAGATCAGACGTATAACCACCAGAAGGAGGAGTAACTGCGCTACCTTTTATGATTCTAAAATTTGATATAAAACCTTGTTTGCCACCATTAATTCCATAACCAGAAGTAGAATCATCATCCCCTATATTTAATGCATCAGATGATGTTATATTATCATTTCCAGTAGTGGTTGTTGCCAAAGTACCATTTACATATAGTTTGACAGTGCCGCTTTCTCTTGTGATGCAGTATTGATACCAATTTCCTGCTGCTCTTGCGGTGGAATCAGTTACAAATCCACCACCACCAACATACAGTGTAGAAGTGCCATCAGTGTTTAACTGATAAAGCATACCTGCACTATAACCTCTAGAGAATACAGTTTGGTATTGACTGCCATCTGCCCACCAAGCAGAAAAATCTATTGTAAAATCACCAGTTCCTAAATTAAAATCAGTAGAACTTGCTATGTCTAAACGACTTGTTGTACTATCAAATCTAGCTGATCCACCATCATGAGTATTAGAAAACTTGATGCCGTTATCAATGATTTGTAAACTAGCATTTCCTTTCCACAAGTCTACGCTGAATACATCATCTACGTCAGTCGTTGCCCCGCCCGCAGCACCTGCAGCTGAAAGAAATAATTTCTTTTTAGTTGACATTATATATTATCCTAATGCTTGGCCTGCTGTAAATCCATACCAGTTCGTACCGCCGTCTCTTGTGTAAAATACAAAGACGTCTTTAGCGCTTGCTGTTGCTGTAAGAGTTGGAGCAGTTGCTGCCGGCCAGTCTACAGTTCCCGGCCATGCTACAGTGTAACCACTTGCAGATCCGTCCTGTATAATTTCCAAACTAAAGCTAAATGCTGTACCAGATGAAGGTGGGTTACTAAAAGTAAACGTAGTATTTTCTGTAAGAGTATGACTAAATGCGTTTCCAGCGTGACAGTCTACTGTGGTTGCGTTTGAACTTGATGTAACTGCAACGTAAGTTTCATTATAGCTGTCTGCAATAAATTCACCTGTTACATCAGCACCAACTGTGGTTGTAGCAATTCTTGCAGTGTTATCGTAGTAAAGTGTTGCTGCACCATCAGTAGTAGCAGCAATCTTTGTTTCATTACCAGCTGCATTCATTACATTGAATTGATCTGCTTTAATATTTAAATTACCCGTTCCATTATCTAAAATTACAGAGTTTGAACCATCGTGAAAGATCTGTAAATCTTGTCCGTCACCTAGTACAATCTTATCGTTGTCACCAAACGATGTTGTTGTACCCGCAACTGTAAGATTACCTGTGACTGTAACACCACCTGCGAATGTTGCATCCTGTGCGCTATCAATTGTTAAAGCCGTTGTTGAACCATTCGTTTTAAAAACAAGACGACCTGTGTTGTCAGCTGTATGGACGAGTGCGTCTGTTACTAATGTTCCTGCTGAAATAATACTCATTGAGTTCTCCTTAGATTACTACCCACCGCTGACCAGCAGCAACAGTTACACTTACACCGTTATTGACAGTAATTGGTCCTACGCTAAATCCGTTTGTTCCTGCAGGAAATACATATGTCTCTGAAGCTGTGCCAGTGTTAGTGTGTATCGCGCCACCAGCTTCTTGTCCGCCGCCGCCAATTGAGCCCCATTCGTTAGTGTATCCTTCAAATGCTCCTGCTGTTGAGTTATAACGAAACATACCGGCTGCTGGAGAACCAGTTCGTTGAGCTTCAGTACCAACTGGAACTTTAATATGCCCTGTACTCGAGAGTGTTACATCTCCAGCTGCTCCTACTGTACCTATGTTTGTGAGGTTACGGCTATCGTCAATAACCGTAGTATTTGAAACTTTAATTGCCATCTTCGTCCCCTGACTATTAGCTTTATGTTATTTATATCACTTGTATTTTAAATATTCAATTTCTTGTTTGAGTTCTTTGATTGATTCTATAAGCAATCCAATTAAACCATCATAGTTAACTGCCTTGTATCCATCTATTTCAGATACAACTTCTGGTGCAATTGGTTCAATCTCTTGAGCTATAACACCCATAGATGCTTTACCATTATCTTTCCAATTAAATGTTACTCCACGAATCGAATCAACTTTATCGAGTGCACTATTAATTTGTTTAATATTATCTTTTAATTGAGAATCTGATGTTGAGTTGAAGTTTGGTGCAGATACATCACCTGTAAATGTGGCTCCTGAAATATTAGCAAGTTTTACCCAGGCACCAGCATGAGCGAAATATCCGTGACCTGTACCGTGAACATGTGCAAACATGCCATGATATGTACTTGCACTAGGTAAATCACCTTCAGCTGAATAAACGTTAGCGAATAAAATCTTTCCTGTCGTAGTGATCTGGTTTGAACCCATATCAAGTGGCTTATTAAAGTTCCACTTGTCACCACTTGAAGCATATGTTAACGTTGCGCTTGCGCCATTAATTGTAATACCAGCACCGTCCGCAGCTGCAGCATCAGCAGCTGAATCAGCTAAAACAATATTTTTATCATTTACAGAAAGCGTAGTTGAGTTAATGGTTGTAGTTGTACCATTAACCGTTAAGTCACCAGTGATTACAACATCACCACTAGAATCTTTCTCCACTTTAAAATTATTCAAATTCGAAAAGTTATTATCAACTTCCGTATTCGTAAGTGGAGAGCCTTTGACAGCTCGCAGCGTTAGATTAGTCATGACAGGATACTACCTTTCGGATGTTAGATTAGCTAATTGTAACAGTCCAGGTAATAGTTACTGAGTCGTCAGCTCCTTTGTTAACAGTGCTAAAAACAGTCCTACATAGCATAGTGCCGCTTGATGAAGCATTTAAAACTGCTGCTTCCGTAAGAGCACCTGTACCAGTTCCTGCTGGGAATGATGCGGTGTAAACTATTGTGTTTGTTGAAGGTGCGCCTTCTCCGCCTGTGAGAGCAACTCGTGCTACCTCAGTGCCTAGTGCTGTATTACCAGCTGCAGCCGCAGTATTGTTAGTACCAACTGCCATGTGCGACATATCTGTAGGTGAGCCAGAATCTGTCATTCTTGCTGCGATATAGACAAGCCCAGTAGTCACGACAAGATTCTTTTCTGTTCGTTCTTCCTTGACTTTTCCATTCTTATCCGTGACAACTATTTTTAGTTCTCCGGTTGGTTTTAGTGTTTCACTAATCATCGGTATCTCCTGTTTATTCTAGTGACTCAATTATAGTATCTATTTATATATTTATTTTAATTAAAAAGTTCTTGCTACTTTAGCATTATAAGCATTATCTCCACTTAACACTACAAAATCAGATGCAAAGTAATCTGTGCTTACAATACCACCGGCTTGTGATATGGCTGCTGAATCAGTAAGTGTTTGTGCAATAGCAAAAACTGGAGATTCTGTCATATTAACAGTATCTGACAAACCTTTATTCAATAATGGGACAAGCGATTCAGCTACACTTACGCTATCACTTCTAGCTTTACTAAATGCTAATACAGGCGTTTCTGAAATTGTAAGTGAATCTGAGAAAGATGTACCGCTGCTTATTACTGGAGAATCAGTTGCAGATATACTGTCTGCAACATCTCTTCCTACAGCTAGATCTAGATCTTCAATGGCTGATGCTGAATCTGCAAAAGTTGGAAGTGATATAGCAAGAGCAGGTGTATCTGATGTAGTACCAGTGTCGCTTATAACTTTACCGATAGCGAATGGACCTAAAGATTCTGTTACAGTTTGAGTATCTGAAGGATTTTTACCAAAGCTTATAATATCATTATCGCTTATAGCTGCTGAATCTGCAACAGGTCTAGATGTTGCTAATGCAGGTGTATCTGATGTAGTACCAGTATCAGCAAGTACTTGTGCTAATGAATAGTTAAGTGATTCTGTGATTGTAGCTGTATCGCTTGGATTAACACCAATAGCAAATACTAATCCTTCTGTAGCTTGTGCTGAATCTTGAGGATTAACACCAATGATATATAAAACATCAATGCTTTCAGTAGCTTGTGCTGAATCAGCCTGTGGGGTACTAAATCCAATAGAAGGAGAATCACCTAGTGATGCCGTATCTCCAAGAATTTGTGAAAGACTATATGCTAATGATTCATTTGCAGATGCAGTATCCGCCGAGGCTTTGACGAACTGATAAGTAAGACCATCTGGCACTCCAACAAGATCTTCCGCGTTTGCTGTATCAGCAAAAACCTTTTGAGTATTAATATTAGTAATTAAGTCAGAAGCAGTGCTTGAATCAGCAAGAATTTTTCCTACACTTAAGATATGATTCTCGCTGATGCCAGTAATATCTGTTATTGCTTTGTTAACAGCAAACACAAGTTCTGCATCAGCTAGTGTAAGATTATCTGCAAAGAAGATTTCTAAAACAACATCAATAAGTTCAGATGCTGTGGCAGAATCTGCATATTGTTGTACAACGTAATTAAGATCTCGAAAACTAACATACTGAGATCTTTTAATATTAAATGGCTTTGATTTATTAGAGGATTTAGTCTTGCCGAATATTGATTGTATTTTGCCGCTGGAGATTATATCCATTTGACTACATACTTGTAACTGCTGGCGATACCGTTACAATTCCTTCAATGACTCTATATTTTTCACCAGCATCATTTTGAATTAAAACATCAAAAACATATCTGCCGGCTTTAATTAAAGCTGTTTGCTCGTCTGTAAGACTAAGTCTAATTTGTCCTGCGTTTGTAGTTGTTTCAGCTGTGAAAGTTGCGGATACTGAAGAAGACGCGTAGTTCTTTTTCACCTGTGCAGCAAACGTATGTCCGGATAAGTCATAAGTTGACCCATCATTAGATGTTAGATCTACTAAATATCTAAAGGTTGCACCTTGCTCAATTTCAATGTCTTCGTAAAGGGCCATATCGTCACTCTTTCTTAATCTAAGTCAACAACTGCTTTTATCTTTTGTATTTCTTTATGCTGTTCCTGAATAACCTGAATAAGGAAAGGAATGATTTGTGTATAAGAAACAGATTTAACGCCTTCTTTATTTGTTGAAACAATGTCTGGTAATATTTCTTCTACATCTTGAGCAATAACACCATAAGCTTTATTTCCATTATCTTTCCATGTAAAGCTTACTGGTACAATTTTATTAATAACGTTAATAGCATCAACTAAAGATTCAATATTATCTTTCTTGTTTTTATCTGATAAAGAATTAAAGTCAGTTGAATTCAATTGACCAGTTGACGGATTAAAGAATAGCTTTGTACTTGAAACATTCAAAGCATTATCTGAACCAGATGAAATATCTGTAAGTGTGGGGAAGAAAGAAGAATCAGTTGAGGTGTCGTCTGTAATAGTTGTATTCGCAGCGAATCCACCCGTACTTATTGTTACGCTTAAATAATCCGAATCAATGATTCCTTTTACATAATCCGAATCAATTGAGTTGAGGGCTGAAACTAGATTGCTTTTGGTCGGTGTCGTAAGTTGAATAATGTCACCAACGTCGGATCCGACTTTATTAAAGTCAGTTACCCACGCTCCAAAAGTATCTAATAGACCAATGCTTGTGACTGCCATTATCGTTTCTCTACTAGTTGATGAAGTAGTTGTTTAATTTCACTCATATCATTCTTTAGAGAAGCAACTTCTTCTTTTATAATTTCTGTTTCATCATCTTTTCTTTTTCTCGCAGCCTTTACAGCACGAGCTTGTTCAATTTCATTACTATTTATATTCACGATAGCACCGGACCTTGCGTCTCTAGCTAATGACCGGTGCCCTTCTACTGGTATAAATTTCATTATGTAGCCAGTGCAATTACTCTTAAGTCTTGAATGACAGGAACTTTTGCACTACTTGTTGATCTAAATACAATCTTCAATTGATATGTTGTAAATGGTGTAAGTGTACCATTTAATCCACCGACTAAGTAACGATACTCTCTGAAAATGTTTGGATTCTCGTCGGACGGTACTGAGTTTTCAGGATTAACTAAAGTATAGTTTACATCACGAATGTTTGTACCTTCATCAGCAGTTCTAAAATAAACTTGGAAGTCAGCAACAGAAGGTTTATTTGCAGCAATTAAGATACGTAAACCAACTGCAGTTTCTGCAAGTGAGATTGGAGTTGTAATGTGTTTAGCTAAATGCGAACCACCATCTGCATCAGTTTCATTTACAAAGATGAGAGGTGTGTTAAATCCAACCGTAGCTCTATCAGAATCTTGTTTATCAATTAAGTTATTAAATAAGCTAAGTGATGTACGTTGCATATCTACAACCGGTGATACATCAACTGAATTAGTTGAGAGACGAAGAGAAATAGTTGATGATTTAGCACCAATGTTTGCAGTTTGAACTACTGAATGACCAATCATTTTTGGTGCAGATGCTATGTTATTCGTATTGACAGCAAGTGAAGAGTACGTAGTATCTTTTACAAATCTTGTTTCAGTGCCAGCTGGAGACCTGCCAGAAGTAAACTTACCAAATGCGCTAAGTCTTGTTCCAGTTGAAGGAATCAAAGTTTGTACGTTTGGACTTACTACATCCCATAATACGTTACGAGTAGCTTCTACACCTGATCCACCGGCAACTATTGATGACGTGGCTGAGGAGTCGGCATACACTTTATATCCAAACTGATCTGGATGTGCAACTGTTCTGTTACCTGTTATTGAAGTACCTAACATACCCGCAAAGGAACCAGCAGAATCTATACCACTAAAGTTAACTACATCACCTGAATCAAAGCCATGATATGGATGACTTACTGTAAAAATATTTGATCCTGAGTCAAAGTTAAACGGATCAGCCACCAAAGCTCGTCTTGGTACATCAGCATTTTCAAGAATCACTTCAGCTTCCTGATGTAAAAATCTTGCTTTAAACAATCTGAATGTCATATCTTTTGTTTGATCGGCTGACCACGTTCTACCATTTTGAGATTTAAACAAAGATCCTAATAATGGCTGACGTGTGATACGTTTCTCGGTTGAACCAATGATGAACTCACCAGGTTCAGCAACATAAACTGTATAGTCAATTGTATCTGAAAGTAAACATAACGCATATTCTTCGCCACCAGCAAGATATACTGGTTCATCAAATACAAAGTCTGTACCATTTGCTAGCATTGAAGCTTCTGTATTGCTTGGAACAACTGTAACTTGGTTCGGTGTTAATACCCTTAATCCACCAGGAACTGCTGTGTTTGCAGATGGGTGACCGTTAACCATTGGTCTTATTTCTAAGGCAACTGGAGCAGGGTTGGCACCACCAGAAACATCTGGTTTCGATGCAAAGTACACTCTTGCTTTTGTTAAGAATATTCCAGTAGTTTCTGCCACAAAGAATGATTGCGCAAGTGGATCTTTACCACCACCGCCTCCGCCGTTTGTAACTGGTTCTGGAGGTGGATCTACTGGATCATTAGGCGGCGTAACTACAGGGGTGTTAGTGACTACAGTCGGCGTAGATACAATTACTGGATCTGGTGGAGGTGGAGGAGGTGGAGGAGTAGTATCTACCACCGATCTTTCACCACGTACAGTAATTACTCGAGTACTTTGAATTGTTTGTTCAACTGTTTCAATTACACCATTTGCTTCATAAAATCCAGATGCCAAAGATGTAGAGTTTGCTGCTCTTGCTGAATTGGAATTTGAAAGTCTAAACTCTCTACGTCCAGTTCTAAATCGAAGAGCATCAGTATTAGGAATAAAGAATGAACCTTCAACTACTCCGTTTGCATCAGTTGTTAAAGATGTAGCTCCATCTGGATGTGCTGTTGTATTTTGAAATCTATTACCAAAATCTTCGGGATCATCTGACATACGAACAAATGCTTCTTCGCGAACAAAGTTATTAACATCTGTTTCGTCAAAGAATGCAAAGTATTGCTGATTAGGTGTAAGACCAAACGCTCTAAAATGAACCATTCGTGATCTCATAAATGGTATGATAGCAACATCAACCACTCTTTCGCCTACTACTTCACGGATTGTTTCATCACTCACAACTCTATCAGTTGTAGTAGTTTGAATAAATCCTTGAGAAGTTGTTTCGGTTGCAAATGTTGTTCCCGTTAGATCTTCTGATTGTTCAGCTTGACCTTGCCAGTTCCATTGCCATTCATTAAATAAGAGTGCGTTATCAGCAGCAAGTCTGTTACCACCGTCAACTGCTCTCGGCGCAGTAAGCTCTGTTTCTCTCCACTCGTCTGATGCAGGTGAAAGTTCAATAATACCTTCGTTAATTGATACCGCGAATGGGTTAATATTTTCTACGCCAGATGCTTCATCCTGAAAGATAAATTCAGCATCATCATGAGCGATGTAGATATTATCACCCTTCTTAACTGCTTGAGTACTTAGATCTGAATCATATATTAAACGTATATTAGATTGGATAGCTTGAGGTCTTAACACTTTTGCTCTTGGATCAATAGCAGCAGAATATACCGGATCTCTAATATCTGAGAATCTATGATCTATAAAGTTATCTGCTAAGAAACCCGCTTTAGTTCTTGGCAGTCCTGAAGAGTCAAACACCTGAAGAGTGTTTGTGTTGATCTCAAGTAGGTTCAGTGAAGTAACTTCTTCAAGAGTATTGATTCGCTTATCCAGTTGACCAATGTCTTTCATAGTGTATCGTCTGTTGTCGATAAGTTGTGTACCTAAGTCAGAATCATTTAACGTATTTGCATTAAAAGTAATTTTATATAGTTCTATAGCATTCGATGGTGTCTGTGGAAACTGCGGTGTAAAGTCTGCAGCACCTTGAATTAATTTAAGGTTTGCTTCCGTATCAACTACTAGTTTATCTTTACGACCTAAGTAGTATGTTGCATCAAGCGTAACTAAATCCGTGTTCTTTGGAAGTGAATTAACTTTAGCAGTAGCACCAGAGAATCCAGTTCCAGCATCATTAACTCTTGGACGGAAGTCTAATACATCTCTGAGTTGCACAGTATCACCATTAGCAAGAGTATGTGATGGAATATCTGCATAGTTAATTGAATATGAGTTAACAGAGAAGAAATCACCAGCACCATGTGCAAAGTGTCTAAATCTTGCAAACACATTTCCTGAAGGTACACCACGTCCACTCTTGACTATAAGTTTACCTAGATCATAAAAGTTATCTCTTTGTCCATTATCAAATCTAAATGTAGATGTTAGATCATCACCGTTTGAATCTGTAGCACGGATTCTTGAAACATCGAAGATGTCTGCTTTACCAAGATTTAAAAATTTAAGGCCAGCACCATCTGAGTCTATTGTACCTGTTATTGTAGTTTCGGTAAGTGTCTTTGCTCTTGATGTTGCGGCTGATTTATTTACAAACGCTAGAACTTCAAGGTTTGAACTGGCAGCTCCTGTACCAGTAATTGTGGCTGTTGTTGTACCAGCACCAGATATTGTAACTGCACTTGAAATATTTTGACCCGATGAGTCAATAGCAACTACCCAATCAGAAAGCCCTGCCCAGGTTTCTCCACCAGCTAATAATCCTGAACCAAGCGAAGCATTTCCGGCACCATCAGTTGTGATAGTAAATCTTTTTTGTGCTTCATATGAAATATCAGCAAGTGTTCTAGGTCTTGTGTTTGGAAGTGGAAAGAATAAATCGTTGTTTGCCGCGTCATTCAACACAGCAGCGTTATTTGAAAGAACAAGATTACCATAGTTAGCTGAGTCTGCTGCAATACTTTTTACTGATCGGAAAGAGTTATTGCCAGACATTTGTATATCGAATAAAGATAACTTATAAAGTGCACCATCTTCTTCTACAGAACGAATTTTTGCAGTACCGATTGTAGTTCCTTGGTTTGCAGCAGAATCTCTAAGATTCCATTGTTCCATTTCGTTTACGTTTGGTACACCTACTAATGAATCTACTTCAATAAAGTTTCCATAGTTAGCCGCAACTACTTCGTTATTAATTGTAGATGATGACGAAGGTTTTTCAAAACGTATTTTTGTATGCTTATTGATAGCTGCTCTGTAACCATTAATATATGCAGTACCTTCACTTACATCAGCAATTAAATGTGTTGTAGCAGAATCTTCATCAAACTTAAGTTTAAAAGGACGAACGATATAGTTGCCTGATTCTTCTTTAGTACGAAGAGCCATGACTTCATTTATCTCATTATAACCAGAAGTTGCTGTGGCTTCGTCAACAATGGCTGAGTTTTTAATCTCAGCTAGATAAACAAACATCTCATCTGAATCAACGTTTGCTTCATCAATAAGTGTTAAACGAATCCTATATCTGTCTGCACCGGGCGCTGAAGTGTTTGGTACATCACCTTGGTTATCATATAACGCATTATCGTCAGTAACAGTTACAACATCTTCAACAGCTTTAAATCCAATTGTGCCTGTATAATATGGTGAATACTTTTGTATAATTAATGATTGTGCTGCGGCGAATACAAAATGGCCTTTTGCAAAGAAATCCCCACCAGCGATTGAGAAACGTGTACCTCTACCGATTGCAGGATTTGATGATGTGTTTGTTGTTTGAACTGTAAGTGTATTCGTTCCATCTGTTATGTTTTCACCGGGTGTTAATCTTAACACCGCAGATGCAGATGACGCATCACCAAGATATTGTACATATAAAGTTGCAGGATCAGATCCTGAAATTGCAACAGTCTCTAGAACTTTTACTCTTACGTTTGAAGATGCACCAGTAAATATATTTCCAACGATAGAACCTGATGGAAGAGCATTTGAAGTTGTGTTTAGCTTTACAAATTCATATTTTGTATTTAAAAGTGGTCCGCCTGGATTAACAGCAGCGCCTTCATTAAAGATGTTACGACCAAAACGTGCAATCTCGCTTTGGATGATAGTTTGCATCTGTGTTAATTCACGAGCCTGTAATGCTTTACCGCTGTTAAATAGAATTCTATGATAGTTATCACTATCTGCAAAATCATCTTTGTACGTGGTTGCGAATATATTTTGTGTTACTTTGCTGACCATGTTTTAATAACTCTTATAGTTGTACAATAATTTTAATGTCTTGTAGTTCTCCAGCTGATCTTGTAACCGCCGAGCGATTATCAACATAAAGAACCTCACCACTGTATCTATTTATTGTCGCAGGTTGATCTGAATCGAGTGTGGCAGAACCTGTAACTGTAGCTCCTAATGCGTTTTGAGCAGTCAATGATTCTCCAGCTTGGAATGTTTTAAATCCTGATGTTTCTGTTTGATGATAAAATACTCCAGCTGCAGAATCAGCAGAAGTTACATAAGCTTTTGCTCCAGACGTGGCACCAACCACAAACGTATCATTTGTAAATGCTGTTGCACCACCTTGGAATGTTAATTTACGAAGTGTTGAACCAGCATTGGCAGTAAAGTCTGAATCTGTAGCAGTTATTCTTGGATTACGAATTAAGCCTACTTGTCTAAAATCTTGATCAAGTAATAATGCACCATTCTCATCAGCATCTGGTCTACCATTGAACATAAGGGAACTTGATCTTAAATCATTACGAGGATCTTTACCGATACCACCCGGTGTAGATAAGATTGCTCTTGCTGAAGCTGCACCTGTTGAGAAGCTTACGTCAGCGAAAGTATATCCAGATCCACGATTTGTCATTTCAAGCTTTACGACTTGGCCGCCAGATATTGTAGCAGTTGCTTGTGCAGAATCTCCATCTCCAGTAATTGTAACTGTAGGTGTACCAGAATATCCTGTTCCGCCACTAGTCACAGCCAATCCTACAATCTCACCAGCAACTGCAGCATTTTGAACGTTTAACTGTAAAGTTTCAAGAGGATTTGATGCAGAATCTAATAACTCTACTGGTTGAAAGTTAGCAGACAAGAATCGATTTGCTTTTAGAGCAGTGATTGAATACAAGTACTTCCATACATATCCATCAGCAGTTGTAAAAGGTGTAGTTAAAGTGCCAGTCGGTTCAATCGTAGAAGTCACCGCAGCACCAGCTGAGTTCTTACCTTGCTGTAAACAAATGTATATCTGATTAGCATCTGTTTTTACATAGTAAGCATTTGACGGATAGCTTGAAAAGTTATCATCATAAGCGCTGTATATTGTACCAGATGACCAATTGTAACGGGGAACAATATAAGAAACATCTTGTATTTTTTTAACACCCTGTAATGATCGTCTAAATAAATCGATTGTTCTTGCTGATTGAACAGGTGTTACAACGTTATCTGAATCATCCCATAGTTCGGAACGACCAAGACCAACATAGTATTCGCTACCTGCGCTATCAAAGTCAGATTTTATTTCTGCAAGAAGATCTCTTTTAAGTGTATCAGTAATAATTGCTGGCATATTGTATCTCTTACGTAATTGTTAAGAAGTTGTCTGAATCACCAAATAAGTGCCAATTGGAACCAGTCCAAATGCATTCAGCAGCTCCGTTTTGGCTAAGTGTGAATGATGTACCTTGACCAAAGCTTGTAGGTGTAACTGTTGCTGCACCAGTATTAATATTTACAAACTTTTTAGATTCACCTACAACTACACCATTAGCCATTGTCATGGTCAAAGAACCAGTTGAGTTGAATAAAGTCAAAGGAACTAACAAAGAAACTGCACCAGAAGATGTTTTTGTTTCTGATGAGTAAGCAACTTTACGCGTATGGCGAATAGCACCAGTACCTTTAGCTGCAAGATCTAAATTTATATTTGTATCATCACCAACAGCTGCTATGATTGGTGATCCTGTCGTAGCGGCGTTTGTGATTGAAATATCATTTACTGCTGATGCTGTAGCTGTAAAGCGAATTATCTCTGCACCATTAGCATCATTGATACCAGTATTAACAACTGGTGTACTTAATGTAGGTGATGTCAAAGTTTTATTTGTAAGTGTATCGGCTGTGGCTCTACCTACAAGTGTATCAGTTGATGTTGGTAATGTCAAAACTCCAGTATTTGATATGGTTGAAATAACTGGTGCAGTTAAAGTTTTATTTGTAAGTGTTTGAATTGCTGTAGTTAATATTACATCTCCTGATGAATCTGGAAGAGTAATGGTATTATCTTTTGTTGGATTTGTAACACCTAATGTTGTTTCATGAGCATTAGCGCTATCGCCTTCAAATATAATTCCAGCGGCTGTAAAACCTACGTTAGTAGATAGAGTAGCACTGTCTCCACCTAACTTTGTGTAAACTTCTATAAAGTTTTGATTAATCTTTTGAGCTGCATCGCGGAGTGTATCACCATCTCTAGCGTTTGCCGATGTGCCTCTACTAATCGCTTGTCTTGTCATGTTAGAATCCGTTTTTCTTTACATTATTTATAATAGATTTTTATGATATTTGAAGGGCATAGCCATCAGAATCACTATCCCAGAATTCATTTTTTGCCTGGTCTGTTGTTTCAACTGTATTAGACATTCTCATTGCAGCTGGTACAGCTGCTGCACTATCTTCATCGAATGTAAATCCATCAGTAATTATAGTGTCTTTAATATTATTATACATCGCAGCTGCTTGTTCGATTGTCATAGTCTGATAAGAAGCAATCTGTTCGCCTATTGTAAATTTAACTTCTGAATCTGCAATTATTCCAATACCTGTCATTTCTGCATCAGCAGTTAGTGAAGCTAAACCAGTAGCACTAAACAATGGATCAGCCGAATCAGCAAAATTATCAGGCATAGTATTTACATCAAGATCACCAACACCAACTATAAGCGTTTGTGCACCAAGAAAGAATCCTGCCGGATGGACAAATGCTTTATATAGTTCTCTCCAAGTAGAAACTGGTACTTCCGATTTTACGAGAATAGAAAGGATTTGATTTAGTGCACCGTCTTGAATAACTTTTTGATTTTCAAACCCAATTTCAGATTCACCTACAATAAACAAGTCTCGTTTCGGAAATGAAATTTCAACCTGAGAATTATAAAATGCTCGAAAGAAACCTTCCGATGAATATAAAGAACCTTTGACTCGATAAAACTGTGATATGAGTCCTGCTGCAAATCTTGGTTCTAAAAAGAAATTTTGATTTAATATTCCTTGACCAAGTTCTTTTAAAATATTGTCAATAAAACTAACATCTGCGGCTTGAACATCACGAACATCGTACATAGCATGGATCGCTGAGGCAAAATTAAATGTTGCGTCTGAATCCATAAACTCATAATACTTATCAAGAAACGTGATAAGTGTAGGATACTCAGATAGATAATGTTCAGGTAAGACTTCGCTTACTTTACTTTCTCTAAAATTAAGAGGTTTTCTATCAAAGTCAGTTAAAGTTTTCATGATAGAGCTGTTACCGTAGTTTCATAATCCAATACACCACGAGCTGATGTTCTATTTGGATCTAAGTCTAAGATATAATTTCTTAGAGGTTTAACTGTTGATTCGTTTGCCGGAACTGTTGTAAGTAAAATATCTGATCCAACTGAAATAGCAGTAGGAGCAAATCCAACTAAGTTTACTCTTCCTGTGTCTGGAAAGTACTGACCAATATTATCTACTTCAACATTGCCATCAATGTCAAGAATTTGTAATTTAGTTGAAGTTAATTCGTTTTGTATTGTACACAACTTTCCGTTGAATGTAAATATGTTTGTTGTTATTTTTGCAGCTGCAGAATCAGGACTGGCTATCGGCATTGGAAGATAAATGTCATATGTACGAACAGTGCTTAGTGCTGGTGTAAACGATTGTCTTACTGTTACAGCTACTCTACTGTTTAACACCGCTTCATCCAGTTCATCTATAGTTGTAAGTAAACTTGATCTTCTAAATATTCCACCAAACACTTTTAAATTTGTTGTAAAGAAATTTTGTACAGCAGTAATGACTTGAGATTCAACAATATTGACTGGTGTTGTTGATAAGTTAGGGTTATAGTTAAATGTTACGTCGCAACCAATAAAAGCTGTAGTCGGATCTACAAACTTAGTATCAATTGACATGATAGATAAATTATTTGTTAGATCGCTTACAATATTATCTTTTACGATTTGTTGTGCGGCAGCATCCACACCATCAGCAAATCTTAAAGCAACAAACGCTTTACCGTATTCTGGTGGCTCATTGTCTTCACCACCCCAAGCAGATACGTCTGTTACAGATGAAAAGTTTTGTTTAATTAATCCTACATAATCATTTGCAGTAACAAGTCTTTGTTGAGCTGCATATGCAATAGGAGCGTTTTGACGTATTGATTCTATACTTTCTTTAGCGGCTCCACCCGTTGCAACAACTGCTGTTGCTGCATTTAGAGTAAATGCACTTCCATCCATAGAGATAGTATTTTGCGGTGAGAAAGTTGTAGCTGTATTTGCTGCTGCACCATTTGAACTAAGATAAGTTACAACAACTTTGTTTCCAGCTGTAGGTGCAAGACCAGTAGTTATTCCATCTCCAAAATGGAGTTCAAAGAAACCATTAGGTGCTTCGTGTATATCCCAATAAGTTGAACTAGAGGTAACAGAAGTCGCTAAGTCTATATCAGTATATTGCGTAAATAAACTTGAATTAGCACTACTGAAAACTTTTACATCAAGAGTTGAAGTATCTGCATTTACGTCAGGAATTATGTGTATTTGTCTTTCTGAAGATTCGGCTACATAAAATGTTTTAGTAGTAGACACACCTTCAACGACGGGAATATTTAAAGACCCTGCATCTGTTTGAAATTTATATACACCGTTACCATCATCTGTAGCAGTATGTGGAACTAATGTTTGAAACGTATATGAAACACCATCAACTGTCGCAGTAAACTGCGTGCCAGTTGGCAAAGTGGCAGTACCACTCCTACCTCCATTTGTATTTGTAATTTGTAAATTTAAAAATGCAGTAGCTGATGTTCTAGATCTTGGAGTATAACCAAGTGATTCTGCATGAGAAAGAACAGAAGATCTTAACTGTGCGGTAGTAAGGAAAGATTCATTTAAAGCAAAGTTTGCTATCAATCCATTGAAGTGTGTGTTATATGCCATAACATCGAGCAAGTTAGAAAGACCAGCTGCTTCGAAATCATAATCCGCAAACTCCGACTGTTGAGCAAAAAACGTTTTTAATTTATTTTTGATACTATCAAAGTCGAGTTGGGTAGATGTAATGTTTGTTGCCATGTTATCTTAACCTTGTTATTGTTGTTTCGAGTACAACAATTTCTTCTGTATTTCTTACTTGAAATTCAAGTGTTATTTGAACATTATTATTATCCAAGTATGCTTGAACTTTTAAACTACGTACGGTCGCTCTAGGTTCATAATTTTCAATTGCTTGTCTGATTCTAATATTAATGTCTTCCGCAGTTTCATCATCAGCAAGTTCAAATAAGAGTCCTTGAACACCTGCACCGAATCTAGGTGCAAATGGTTTTTCATTAAAGTCAGTGAGAATTAAATTTTTAATCGCTTGTTTTACTGCTGCAGCTTCAGTCTTTTTATATACATCACCACTTGGACGATTTGCAAACGTCAGGTCAATGTCTTTATAAATTTTATTTCTTGTCGTAACGAGTGCCTTTGATGCAAGGTTACCGTCTTCGACTGAAAATGCTCTAGTGACCATAAGATTCTCTTATTCTTTCGTATTATTTATAATGATTTAGACAGCTTGTACTTCAATGAAATCACTGTTGCTTTGCACAGCATTATTAAATCTTGTTTCTATTTGCCTATCAAAGGTTGTTGAGTATGATTCATTAATTTCTGGAACAGTAATAATGAGTTGTGTATTAATAGATCCACTAGGAGAATAGTTATCATAATCAAGAATCATCTTATCATATTGAACAAGATCTTTTAAATACACTGCAAGTTCAAATGTTTTTTTGTCATCTGCTAAACCGCTACTATTATGAATTAACTCATATACTACAGCTCTTCCCTTTGTGGCTAAGTCTTTTACATCACCGCTTACCAAACTTTCTCCTGAAGCTGGCTCATAGTAACCTTCAACAACCTTTAATGTGTAATCAGAAAACGCGCCTGAAGTCCTGTTGTTGTTTATCCATTTCATAATATAAGCATTTGCTTGTAAATTACGAGCAATCTTAGCTCGATCTTCTTTCTTTGTCGTATTGAAATTGCTAATCTCACCGCTACCAGATAAAAAATTAGCTACTGTTATACCTTCGGCTAGTTTAGTTGCACTTGTTACATTGTCAGTGTTTGAAATAATAGTGTTCAAATTAGGTAAAAATCTTTTTATTGTTGAAATGCTTGTTGGAGTAAAATCTGAGAAAGTATTCGTTCCTCTATTTCCAATTTTAGTTTGACCTCTAAACTGTGTGCCAGACTTAGCAGCAATACGACCAACACCAGGCGCAGCTGCGTTTGCATATTCTGAGTTTAGTTTTCCGGTCGCAACAGCATGAGATACAAACTGTTCATTTGCTCTATTGTTTGGATCTCTAAATTTAGATCTAATTTCATTTGTTGTCATTTCTGTGGTAGACAATCCACCAGTTTCTGATGCTTTATTAAATGCATTTGTTAGTTCTGTTTCATCTATTGAAACATTCATAACACCTTTACCACCTTGATTCAAGTAATCAGAAAGAATAGTTGATGTTGGTGTAACAGTTGTAGGAGTAGATACAGATGTATGAGATCCAGCTGATCCTCCGCCTCCAAACCCAGCAGTGCCGGCTCTTCCAGCCTGTGTAGCTGTTAATGCATTTCCGTTAAGTGAACCAGTAAATGTTGGTGCTGTGACGCCTTCACCAAACGTAGCACCTTTACCGTACATCACTACGCCTTCGCCACCTATGGTTCCGGTTGAACCCATAAGTAATAAAGAATTGGCTGCTATATTTGCTGATGGTGAAGATATATCTGTTGAGTTTTCTCCAGTCATATAAAGAATGTTTCCACTATGTAATGAAACTACACCTTCACCGACGAGTTTTAATTCACCTTTTGTAATGTTGGTATTATTACCAAGAGTTGTAATTGAATTAGCACCAATTATAGTTTCAGATTTATTCTCTTGAACAACTGTACCTTTATTTTTCGTAACAGTTTCTCTATGGTTTCCTTTAATAGTTTCTGTAAGGTTACCTTTTAGATTCACATTCATATTTAAGGCTGATACGTTAAAGTCACCTGCTACTTTAAAATCAACATCACCTTTAAAATCATAAGAAGCATTACCACTTACAACAATCGTCATATCATCTTTGATTGTCATAATGTGGCTTTTACCGACACTAATACCAATTGATCCGTCTGGTAAAATATCAATACCAGCACCAGTTTTATGTTTAATTAAGATACGTTCACCGCCTGGTGTATCATTAAATTCTATTACATGACCAGATGGCGTAGTATTAATATCATTTTTTGTAGCTTCTGTAGGCAGTTCTGGAGATGTGATCTTAAGATCCTTACCATCTGCACCAAAATAACCTAGCTGTTTATTATCAGCACCTCTCCATCCTTTGCTTAAAGATGACTGATACCAATAGTCTTTTGGCGGAAAGCTTCCACTTGGATCGTCAAATGTACCGGGTGAAGTTTCACCTGGCTCATCACCAATTAGCTCATCATCTTTTTCTTCAGCCATTATGCAATTCCTTTTTGTCTTACAGCTTCAGCAAGAAGTTGAGATACACTTAATGATTGATCAGGATGCGGTGTAACAAATATATGTGCATCAAATTTATTATTGCAGTATTCAACAACGTCAAATCCTGGATCTATTTTTTTATTTGGATCTGTGTCATTATGACCAAATGCCTGGCCATATGGAAAAGCTTTGAAAAAAGAATCCATGAATGTATCAAATGTTTTAAACTGTGCATCTGTCAAACTATTAGAAGAAGCATGTCTTGAATTTAAAGCAACAGCCTGATAGCCACCAAGTCTTGTTGCTTCTTCTGATGTCAAATTAATACCACCAACAAACGCCAAGCCAATTGAATATTGATTTCTTCTAAGTGCATGGGCTCCTTGTTTATTGATGTCTCTTCCTCGTTGTAACGAGCCATCTCTTAAAATAACAAAGTGATAACCTATTTCATCAAATCCGCGATTTACATGTGCACGATTTATCTGTTCAGCACTTATATCTTGATCTATAAAGTTTGCTGTCCAATGTACAACAACTTCTGTAATCTCACGTGTAGCTGAAACAAGAGTAGAATCAAGTTCTTCTTGTGTTTCAATATAACTAAATTGATCTGCCATAGTATCCTCTTATAAAATCCTTCCACTTGTAGTTTTAGATGAAAGTGGTTTATCTTTAGCTACTTTCTCTGCCATTGTTACTGGAATTGTATCAAGTAAATTTTCAATTTCAGTAAGAGATTTAGCAGAAAAGGGTTGAAGCTTTTCCGCAGCTTCAGCTCTTTTATTTTGTTCTAATAATTGAGCAACATCCGGTTTCATATTAGGAGGTAACTTACTACCTCCTGCGATATCATTTAAAACAGGACCAAGTTGACCATTGAATTGCTCAGTAAGATTCTTCAGTTGACCAGTGTATCCGTTTGTATCATTACCAATCTCTGCTTCAAGACCTGAGACAAACTTAACGACTTCTGCGAGAAAACTATCTGCAACAGGTTTACCTTTACCAACAACTGTTTTTAATGCAGTAGATAAATCTGAAGAGTTTTGGTTTGTTACTGAATTCAATGCCGAAGATACTTTATCTAATGATTCTCCAGTTAATTCTTCGAGTGCTTTACTCATAGATTCTGTAGTGGGAGAAGTCACTTTGAAATTAAGTAAACCTCCTCCGATTGTTGTGCCAGAAAGTGTTTCTAAATCTGAATTACTTGAAGGTGAATCTTTGACTATATTTTTTAAACCAGATGCATTCCCTTTAAGAACGACTACACCTTTTGATGCAACTTTATCTGCCTCTTCTAATCCTTCAATGTCATCTACTTCTACTGTAATAGATTCAAAACCAGCGCCTTCATTACCGACTCCTGAAGCAAGTTTACTTTCCTTCAAGGCTCTATTCTGTTTTATTATTTCTTGTGCTCGTGGAGATAAGCCATCAATGTTTACTCTTCGAACTACACCATCGAGTTCTCTATTTAATGCGCCACTACTTATTTCAGGTGTCTTAGCCATTTAGGAAGGACCTCCAATCAACGCGTATGTATCAAATACATTTAATGCATTTGCAACTCTTTCATCTTCACCAGATCTTTTCTTTACAATTTGTCCTGTCGCTCTCATAGGTGGATCTCTAAACACAGAATTTGTATCTTTAAATGACGGTCTTTCATATTTTCTCATAAATGCTATTGCGGCGTGATCTGCTCGCTTTGTAGCCTGTAACTTAGTTTTTGCAGTACTTTCGGTGGTTTCAAGCTCAGTTGTAACCCAAAACAGTTGAGACTTTAAAGTGTATGGATCTAGATTTGCACGATAACATAGATCAAGGAAAGGCTGCCATCGAGTAGGATGCCACTGTGCAATGCCATGAGCTTTACCTCCATCACCTCTTCTTTGAGTATTAATTACATTGTCATCAAAATTAGCAGATTCAACAATTAAGTTTCCGACAATACCAGCCGCTTGTTCTGGATCATAGCCTCCACCTATATCAGAAAGAAACCAATTAAAAGCTTGTTCAACTTTACTGTTTCCAGCTGGTGTAGGTATGTCTCTAAAATATTCAGAGGAACTAGTTGTACCCGGTGGACCTTCTTCTTTTACATTTGCATAATTATCTTCGAACGAACCACCTCGTTGTTCACTTTGTCGATTTTGTGTTTCGGTTGGTGTAAGTGTATAAGGAATTGATCCAATAACAAGAGGCTGTTGAGATTGTGGTCCATCTAAAAATATTCCAACAACTTGAGCACCTACGCCAATCCTCGGACCTCGACCATGTATAACACCAACTTCAGTTGTAGGAATAACAATGGAAGCCCAGGGTAAATCAGCATCTGTTATTTCTGGATGATCATGGACTCCAACTATACGTACCTTAAGTCTGCCAAGATCCAAAGGATCACCAGTGTTACGAATAACTGTACCTATGAACCACCGTGTAGTGTCTCCATAAAATCCAGTAGTTTGTAATGTTTTCATACCTTGCATGTTATAATCCTAGTATGGTCCTGATGCATCAACATTATAAGCGTAGTTGTCTTGAGTATGTATTGTGTCTATCAATTTCACACCCGTTAGATGAGCCATGTATCCTTCTCGAGTAAAAGAATGTCTAGCGGCATATATTAAATAGTCACCAGATTTTTTAGTATCTTCTTGAGTAGCGTTTTGTCCTTGAGTAGATGGTGCTAAGAATTGCAATTTATATTTATTTCCAATTGTCATATTAGCAAGTCCGGAAATAAAGTTTCTACCCGGTACAGAAAAGTTTAGTGAATAGTTAACTACCCAGTGTCTCAATCCTTTTGAATCCAATCTTTCTACAAACTCACCGACTGATCTACTTTCTCCTATGGAATAAAAGTTTGCATCATATAAGTCTGATGAGTATATATTTGAAACAAGATGAGATGAATTACGTTGGTGGATTTGTACTTCTTGAGCATCTCCACCCTTTTCTTTTAAAGCAGCGTTAATAGGATATGCATCTTGTAGTTTAATAGGTTTTTCTCCTAAAGCTCTTCCAATCTGAGCTCTTGTTTCAAACATATCATAGGCTGTCCAGCGGTTCTTGTCTTTATTGTTTCCAGATTGTCTATGACCTGGATATATTACTTTGTTTCTCGTAACATCGTGGAATGCAAATTGGCTATTTAAAAAACCATTTGAATTAATCTTTAAAAGTTCATCGTTACTAGGGTTACTATATTTTTCAATGTTATATGCATCTCTATCTATCGATGGATTTTCTGCATTTGTAAAAGCTTGAGAATATTTGTATGGTGAAGTTCTTGCGTTTACTGGTTCTCCTGATAACATTTTAGATAAAGGCAAAAGATGAAGTTTATCATTAGTAAGAGTAGAAAAGAAATAAAAAGGAGAAGCGTCTTCGGTACTAATTCTGTCTTTTATCCAATCTGCAGCTTTAAGTGGTCTCATGTCTGGAATAACTACACCAAACTGACCTTGTGCATCTTGACTTGTTTCATATTCAGGACCAGCATCTCTTGGTTGAGAAAGCTCTTTTCCTAAAAATTCTTTAACAATTGTTGAAATTATTTCATAACCCTTACCAAAGTAAGACTTATTAACGTTTTGCATTTCAGAAAGATAACCAATGTCTTCAAGGAGATGAATAGTAATAATGCTTTGGCTATCATTTGTTCGAATACTCTTTACCACTTTTGATATGAAAAAGCTTTTTTCTATTGATAAAGCTGCACTTTCTGGAAGTTTCACTCTTAAATCAAACTTTTCAACACCGTAAAAGTTTATTCGTTCTGCTAAACTTTCTGGATCTAAGAAAGTAGCTACTCCTGTAATGTATGGCTTATCTAAATGCTCATATACATCGATGTCAGTAATAACATCAGTGATAACAAATTCTTCTTCATTAGAAGCTTTTATCACTGCTTGTTCAAGTACAAAATCCGTTGCGGATTGTGACTGGGATTTTCGTTCCATATTATGATCTCAATGCTTGATTGAATGCATTTACTACATCGCTTAGAGCTCTTGGTTTAATTACTTTAATAGATCTTAATGCATCGTTTGATGCTATGTGTCGATCCAAATAAGTTATTTCTGTAAAAGATGACGCGTTACCTACAGCTGGATCTATGTCAACATATTGACCTGATGAATTTTCATAATGATGAACAGCATTATATTCTCGTGATGCTGCTGAAAGAGTTACGGATTGAACCACATCATTAACAGTTGATGTAATTACTTCGCTTGATGTAAATGAATGTGCACCTTCAACAATGATTTGGCCAAACTCAAGTCTACGCTTTATGATTGTACCAGTTGCACCAGATGATGAACCGGATACTGTTTGTCCTGGCAAAAATATTCCAGTTAGATCATTAGTGGTTGTGAGAGTAGTATTCGGAAAATGTTCTTGCGCCATTTCTTCAATCTTTATATTTCCTAGTGGCCAACCCTGATCTTTCAAAGTGTCGTTTAGAAGATAAAAAGTCCAATGGTAGTGAGGTGATCCGTATAACTTAAATGATACGGTGTCTGGTCTATCGCCATCTAGAACGTTATAAAACTGGTAAAAGTTAACGTCATCTTTTATCTGATCAATAATATCTACATATGCAGAAATATCTTGGAAAGCCGTTACACTTTCTTCATTACCAAACTTATATGTTACGTTAGGAAAGTTATAAAAGTATGCCATTAGAAACCCTCCTGAATGTCTTGTTTATTAAGCGTTCTTTCTTCTATGAATGCAAGTGTAATATCTACCTCTGAAGGTTTACCATCAACATGGAAACCCATATTCCCAGGGTTATATGTCGTACTTATATCTTTAAGATAAACAGGTTTAATTTTTGTTGCCACTTGTTGATTATTATATGACATTTCAATATCAAATAAGTTAGGAAAGTTATATCCAATAATTTCAGTACCGCCACCAGTTACTGAAGGATAAAGTTCAGTTCTAAAGAACTTAATAATTTTATCAATCTCTTCTGCTTCATCTGCGGAATTTGCAATCATTTTAAATTGAAATGAAAATTCACGAATACCTACGGCTGTAAACAACGTACGTTTATTTGGATTAATTGTAGTTCTTAATGTAGACTGCGCTACATTTCCACCAGTTTGACCAGCGAATCTTCGAGCAACTCTTGTCGAAGCCAGTCGTGCAGCTTCTTGATCAAGACCAGTTCTTCCAACTATCAAATCATTAAAAGTTGATAAACTTTGACGAGCAGCACCAGCTATTATTTGTCCAATATTGTCTCCTTGATTAATGCTAGCTTCTGCTGTACCGCCTATAATGCCAAGTTCTGCTCCTGTATATTCAGCATTGTCTCTAAATGAAATTGCTTGTGGTAAATATAAAGACACTCTTTGACCTGAATAGTTTCTTTTATTTGATTGTACACCATACTTATAGTTGAACCTGTCTCCAATATCAATACCTTCGTTTTGATTAGGATTTTCTGCACTAAACTCTTCAATAGTACTATTAACTACAGATTTTATACCTGAAAGACTAACTTCAGGAACAGGTGGAGCAAAAGCACGAAATGTAACTCGTCCTTTATAATCTTGTTGATCTTCTAATGGGAATCTTAGTGCCATATTGTACCTAATAAATAGTATGAAATCTTTAACATTATTTATAAGGAAACTCGGTGGCTTATTCTGGTCGTTATAAAGTAAAAAACCGCAAGAAGTACAAAGGTGATCCTGACAGTGTGGTTTTTCGATCAATGTGGGAAAGACATTGTTTCAAGTGGTGTGATGAAAACTCAGAAATAAAAGCGTGGTCTAGCGAAGAAGTAGTAATACCATACTTTTATGAAGTAGATAAAAAGTATCATAGGTACTTCATGGATTTAAAGATTACATTTAACAATGGTAAAACTATTCTTGTTGAAATCAAACCTGAAAAAGAAACGCAACCGCCAAAAAGACCAGACAAGTCAAAGCGTTATATTAGTGAGGCAATGACTTATGTAAAGAATAGAAATAAATGGGAAGCTGCAAGTAAGTTTGCAAAAGATAATAACTGGGGATTTCAGATCTGGACTGAAAAGACCCTTACAAAGATGGGAATTATGCCAAAACAAATAAAGCCATTGAAGCCACTCAAGCCTTACCGAAAGAAAAAGAAACAATGATAAATCGGGTATAAATACTGGTATGAGTAATTTATTCCAAACATTAGAGTTCGAAGCTTTTAGAGCTGGAATTACGCCAAGAACACAAGAATCTCGAGATTGGTTTCGTAAGAAAGCCCAAACAATGAGACGTGTCAATCGTAATCAGTTAATGAAAGAAGATCCAATTGAACTTTCGAATCGTCAAGTCGTTGGTTCAATGTATATGTTTTTCTATGATCCTAAACTTAAGAAAGAACTTCCGTACTATGATTCATTTCCGTTGGTGATTGTAATAGGACCAGCTGAAGGTGGATTCCTCGGTATGAACTTACATTATCTACCTCCAATATTAAGAGCAAAGTTTTTAGATAGTTTGCTTGATGTTGCGAGTAATAATAAGTATGATGATACGACTAGATTTAGAGTTTCATATTCAATATTAAAAAAAGCAGCAAAGTTTAAATACTTCAAGCCGTGTGTTAAACACTACCTTTCAAACAATATTAAAAGTAGGCTTGCTCGTGTACCCGCGCCTGAATGGGAGATTGCTACATTCTTACCAACAGCAGATTTCCAAAAATCAGGTAAATCTTCTGTATATAGAGATTCAAGGAAAATGATCTGATGTCAATTAACTTAGAACAATTCAAAGGTGAAATATCTGCAAAGAATGGACCAGCAAGATCCAATCTTTTTATGATTGAGCTACCAGCTTTTCCGGGAGCCACGACTCGAGCTGTTAACTTACTATGTAGAGATGTAAACTTACCAGGAAGACAAGTAGCTACATATGATAAAGAAATCGGAACAAAGAGAGAAAAAGTTGTTTACGGCGCGGTTAGTGATGATGTAAACTTATCTTTTCTTTTATTGAATGATTATGGGATAAAAGAATACTTTGAAAAATGGCAACAAGCTGCTTATAATCCAGGTACATATCAAATCGGATATAAAAACGATTACGTTCGTACTGTTAGAATACACCAACTTAAAAAGGGAGTGGGCTTACCGGTTTACTCAACGCCTCTAGGAATACCTAGATTGCCAGAAATCATACAGCAGCGGTTACCTCGAATAGGACCATTTGATTTTGCTCAGGGTGAGTTCAATCTAGATTTCTTGCTTGGTGACGATAAAATTTATTCATGTCAACTTGAAAAAGCTTTTCCTGTAACTATGGAGGCAATACCACTTAACAACGAATTAGATGGATTAGTAGAACTTAGAATCCAATTGTCATATACAAGATGGACTTCAAACTTTACTGATCAAAACCCACTTGAAAACTTTGTACAAACTGCAATAGGGACAGTACTGACACGAATTTTTAACTAAAGGATGATATAGTTATGGCACTACCTAAGATTAATGAAACGCCAAATTATGAGATGACGATTCCATCTACTGGAAAAGGTGTTTCATTTAGACCGTTCTTAACAAAAGAACAAAAAATATTATTGATTGCACTTGAAACACAGGATCAAAGAAAGATACTTTCAGCGATTACCGATACAATAAAAGCATGTGCACCTGATATTGATGTAAGTAGATTAACTACGTTTGATGTTGAATACGCATTTACGCAAATGAGAGCTAAATCAGTTGGAGAGAAATCACACGTTGGTTTGAAATGTAAAGAGTGTGAACACCAAAACGAAGTAATAATTGATCTGGAAGAAATAAAAGTAGACATTCCAGATAAAAAAAATATGATGATTAAGTTAAATGATACTTGGACTTTGAAGATGAAATATCCGAATTATGTTTCGGTATTAAATAATGATGCTATGATTAACAGTGAGTCACCGACTAATACAATTATGAGTATGATTGCTAGTTGCTTAGATTCATTAATGAGTGAAGAAGACAATATCAAATTTGCAGATGAAAGCAAACAAACGGTGAATGACTTTATTGATAACTTAAACGCTGAACAGTTTGAAAAGATTATGAATTTTGTTCAAACTATGCCACAGTTAAAACACGAAGTTAAATTTGTTTGTGAAAACTGCGAAACCGAAAACAGTTTTATGTTACAAGGAATGAATGATTTTTTCGCTTAAACCTCTCACATGATTCGTTAGTGAATTACTATCAAGTGAATTTTAGATTGATGTACTCATTTAAATTATCACTAACGGAACTTGAAAATATGATGCCTTGGGAGAGGGAGGTGTACCTTACATTATTAACACAAGAACTAGAACAAGAAAGACAAGCTGCGCAACAGCAGCAATTTCGCTAAGGATAAAGAAAAATGGCTTCACTAGACGCTGTCGTAGATCAGTTAAAGATACAGAATAAAATATCATTAGATCTAAAGAAATCTCTTGCAGGAAAATCTTCGGCTGATAATCTTCAGGCGCTAGAAGATAAAAGTGAAGTACTGCCTGGCTCTTCCGCAGCTGCTAACTTCCAGATTGGTCAAAAAGCTGGACAGGGATTTGATCTAGGATTTTTAATGAATCCTATGCTATTACTTAAACCTTTAGTAGTAGCAGCTGCAGGCGTTGCAGCAGCATTTGCTGGTCTTAGGGGTTGGGAAGTAAGTGTTCTTAAAAATATTGATAAGATAGGTGATGTTCTTAAAACAGTGTTTACTCCAATTACAAATATTGCTAATAGACTTACAACAAGTTTTACTAGTTTTGTTGATGATTTAACTCGTGGAACATTAGCTCGGTTTGGCATTGATCCAGAGACTGGTAAAATGGCAAGGGGCGCAAAAGGTCAATTTACTGGTAAAGAAGCAAAGACCACTGCGCAAATGATACAAGAATCAATGGAAGCTCTAAAGACTAGAGCATTTGGTTTCTTTGGTCTAGGTCCAGCTGGTGGATTAGCCGATGATGCTTTAAAAGCAGCTGACGGCACACCTTCAGCTATATCAAGAGTGACTGCAGCGTTTAGCAAGATTATGACACCATTCCGCGGGATATACAATGGAGTTGAGGCTTTTATAGCTGGACCCGGTGCAAAGCTTTTTGGATTTCTTGATGGTGTCTTAGGTATCACTAAGATCGGTAGTGCGGCAGGCGGATTAGTAAAAGTTCTTGGTAAAGTTCTTTGGCCTATTGGTATTATAATGTCATTATTTGACGGTGTAGAAGCATGGAGGAACGAGAATGGATCAGTCTACGATAAAATCACTGCTGGTATTAGTGCGACTATTGGTGATTTTATTGGTGCTCCTTTGGATCTTTTAAAAGGATTATTAGGTTGGGTTCTTGGTAAGTTTGGGTTTGATGAAACTGCTAAGGCAATTCAAGACTTTAGCTTTGAAGAAAAGATTACCGACTTATTAAATGGCATCTTTGATTTCCCAGCAAAGGCAATAGCTTGGGTTAAAACACTATTTACTGATCCAACTGCAGCGCTAGGTGATTTATGGACAGCGTTAGTAGGTGAAGGTGGACTAGTCGATCTCTTATTTCTTCCAGCTCGAATGGCAATTGATTGGATTACTAAGACACTTGGATTTAGAGAAGAAGATGCTCCAACATTCTCATTTGGTGCATTAATCCAAGAAGGTATTGATGGTGTAGTTTCAATGTTTAGAAATGCGTTTGCTGCTCTTCCATCTTTTGAAGATATAAAAACTGCTATCATTAACGCACTTCCAGCCTTTATGGTTCCGGATAGATTTAAAACTGACCAGATGCGTATTCAAGAAAGACTAGATGAAATAGCTGATGAACAAGGTCGTATTTCTCGATCTGAAGCTGGGGAAGATGAATACGCATTCCGTGAAGGACCTGGCAGAGCAAAATCAAGAGCTAAGATTGCTCAGCTCCAAGCAGAAATAGCAAGCATAGAATCAGCACAAGTTGGTGGCGGGCTTAGAGCTGCTGATGTAGCTGCAGGTGTCAGAGAAAGACAAGCACAAGTTGTTAATGTATACAACAATATTGCGAATGAAGCTGGTAGAGGTGGAAATGGCGGAGGAACTGGATTAGTTCTCCCCGCCACAGAAACAATGGATGTCATGGATCCAGTGTCTAGATTTTTTAGTGGTAATTAGTCTTCGTTAGCTAATCGAGCAAAGTAGCTCATAGTATCTTCTTCATCAGTAGAAGATGCTGTTTCCATTGCAGCTTCAGCTGTAGGCATTGCTGCCGGAGCTTCGGTCTTTCTTGGAAACTCAGGAATTTCATCATCCAATACTACTTCTTCTTTTACAGTACGAGGTGCTTGTTCACCTAACACTTGAGCTAACTTAGCTTTGAGTTCATCATAAGACTTATAGTTCTTAGGATCAGAGAACTCGGATAGATCATATGCTTTGTTATATACAGCTTCAAGCTTTTCTTCATCACCGTCATATAGAGGGCTAGCACCACGGAACTCTGATTTATCGTAGTTACGATAACCTTCAACCTGGCGAATCTTTAATACAAAGTCTGCACCTTCCCAAAAGTTAAATGGGTCCACAGGCTTTTCATCTGGAAACTCTGGTTGTAGTTGGTCCATGATTTTATCAAAGATCTTTTTACCGAACTGATACATCATTACTTTACCTTCATTTTCAGGAGCAGAAGGATCAGATACAACTAAGACATTGGCCACATAATGTAGACGACGCTTACGTTGTCTTACTGTTTCCTTATCAGACTCAACACCTGAGTTCCAAAGGCGTGTATTCATTTCAGATACTGGATCTTGTTGACCAATAGATGTAAGTGATCTTTCAATGTACCACTGACCTGTTGGTCCTTTGAAACCATGATCCCAATAACGAACCCAAGGTAACTCATTACCTTCAGTTGCTGGAAGGAACCTTAGGATAGCATAACCATTGCCGGCTTTATCTACTGTTGGTTTCCAAATACGATCATCGCCGTATTTCTTTTTCTGTTGTTCTCCACCTGCAGATTGTGCTGCTGCGACTAGTTTCGAAAAGTCGGTACGTGTACGTTTTAAATTTGCAAAAGACATTTATATTCTCCATATGTTTTTATATTTGCTGAATTATCCACATTATTCATGATATGATTATTATATACTAGTTTACTCAATAGGTAAACTGTTTTGTCGAGGTAAAAAGTTTAATCTCATTGCCTCGGCCTCAATTTTATTTTTTATAATTGGTGAAATGAATTTCTTCACTTCCTCTAGTTCCACCTCATGCTTTTCACAGAGGTGGATGACTGCATCCATATAGGATGACTTATGACTTTGGACGGTAGTTTCTATTTCCTTTGCGAAGTCGCTTTTGGTTAGAAAGGTTTTTTCTTGCTGCATTATCCTCATTTTCCATTTCTTGAGTATATTCTTCGCCGATGTCTGGATAGAAGACACCAACTGTTCTTTTAGGTGTACCATCTGAATGGTATGCCATTGTTACACTACGATAACGAATACGGTTCTGTTTTTCTTCACCGTAACGAAAATCTCGATACACGCCGTCACCTAAGTATCTTTGTAAGTTAAAGATATAAGCTTCAGTATCAAAATAAGCTTGTCGCTCATTCTTATCCTTACTGTCTTTGAAACCTTTCATAGACTTAAGAATATCTTTTTGATATTTTAGCCAGTCTTTTACTTTATTAGGATTTAGAGGATGATCCTCAGGCAAGTCACGAATAGCCTCATCAATAGATAAGTTTTTAGCAGGACCACGAGCTTCACGTGCTTTTTTCATACGCTCGACAAGAACAGCTTTTTGCTCTTCAGTAAGCTTACGTTTCTTACGTGTCTTTTTTACTTCACCCATAACGGTGCCTTTGACATCTTCTCTAAATTTATCACGCTTTGACATGTATGTAACTCCTTCAGTTTACTATTATATTCTACCACAGTCGTGAGAAAAAGTAAACCTTTTTGTTTCGTTTAGAAACAATTACTTACGTTTTTTTTAATTATGAATTTTCTTCATCAAGAGGAATGAGTTCAATCTCGCCGTCACGTGTTCGATAACGAACAAATCCACCTTCGACTAAATAGTCGATTGTATGTTCTATGGTATCGTTCTTATCGCCTTCGCCGTAGTGTCTTCCAATCATGAAAGCACAACCAGCAGCACCGGCTAATAAGATCCACAATACAGCTTGTGATGAGATGTAAATCATTCATTCCCCTTATAGCGTAGTACTATTTATATTACGTGTCAACACCGTTAAATGTACAGTCAAACGAGATAACGCTATCAACTCGAAAAGATCGCCATTGCTCTGATCCTACATCAATTACACGAATGACATCATTGTTAAAGCTCTTGCTTTCTTTGTCAGTGTTTTGATCTTTGGATGTTGTAGGTATCCAATCTTCATGAAGAGTGCACATCATATCACGCTCTTCACCATTTGCTTTTTTAAAGATTACACGGCATTTACGTTTCCGCAACTCGACAATCATTTCTTCACGATTCATCATTAGATGATCCTCCATTAGCACGTCTTTCATTATCTGCAATTATCCTTTCCAATAATTTTTCAGCACGACCTAAACGATAATTGATCTTAGAAATCTTTTCGTTTAGATCATGCACTTTCATTTCTAATTGATTAGTCCCAGTCATTATCGAACCTTGTAGTTTCGTACATGACTTCGCCATAATATTCTTTAGCGTACTTAGAAGCATCAGTCCATGCATACATGTTTTCACCTTCTTTAGGTATTTGCATGAAGTCACGCTTAGCTTTTTTAGCTTTCTTTTTTACAGTAGCTGATTGAGCACGAACCTTAGCCATACGCTGTTTACGTGCTTCGTTTTGTTTTTTCGTTTCAGCGATTCTTTTGATTAGCGCCATACGATCGTCATAATTAGTTGCAACAGTCATTATATTCTCCTTCAATTTCTATAACCTTTCTACCACAGTTAAAAACAAATGTACACCATTATTTTTAATTTATGTAATGGTGTATCATTTATGTTACAGTTCATTTGGATTGTTTTTGTAAAGTTTAATAAGTTGAGAAAGTGTTAGATTATAAAAGATAGATGTTTTAGGATTATGAGGAGGGAAGATTAAAAAATCCGTAGTGGATGGAAGGTTAAGAGATTTGATATGTTTAATGATTTGAGGAATGGTTTTAAAAGATAGAGGTTGATTATAGTTAGTGTGGTTAATAAGAGTATAAGTCATATGTGTCTCCTTTTCTGACTATAACCTTTCTACTATAGTTTAAACTAAATGTACACCATTATTTTTAATTTATTTAATGGTGTATCATTTATGTTACACCTCTCTTCTTATCTAAAACAAACGTTCCTTCGGATAAGTAAAAAGATTTCATAAGTTTAAAATACGTTTCTGGTTTGAAAGTTACAACATCAAACTGTTTCATCTTTTCATTCCACTGGCGAATATGACAATAGTCATCGTATAGCAGCGCTTGCACATCCTCGAGCTCACCAGTGTCATCCATCACAGTGATAGTGGTTTCATCCATATCAAATTCTACAGTAATCATTCTTTTACATTCAAATTACTGGGGCTGTATTGTTCCCCATTATATTGAGATCCAGTTTTACTTTTACCTGTTTCAACGCCGCTGTTACATCCAACGACAACTAATAACAAAAAGAATACAGACCAACCTACTACTCTTTTAGTCCACAGCATAAACTGATCAAAAGTTTTCTCTGCTTCGATTTGTGCTGATTGTTTCGGATCCATCATTCAGGCTCCACCCATGGATAACAAGGTACAAGAATACTTTGCTTACAGTATCTCGCGTTGTCAACTAATAACAATGGTACGCCAAAAATAAAGAATGCACATACAAGAAATGCCCATCCTAGTCCTTTTGTAGTACAATAATTTTCAC
>Ga0208767_1000459_pt1 | contig 33439 bp, 50 predicted proteins | sample VirMetDEL_Mar_21_FD_184514 | JGI IMG/M metagenome (GOLD analysis project Ga0208767, IMG submission 184514) | Aqueous microbial communities from the Delaware River and Bay under freshwater to marine salinity gradient to study organic matter... | ecosystem: Environmental > Aquatic > Marine >... | reverse complement strand
CATCGAACAACGCGCTTCCCGAGATGACATACCCGCCGCCAGCACCCGGCATGAAGATTTTGAGGGGAGGAAGGTGCAGCATTACGCGACCGTCGAGTTAGGAGCAAGCCACGTATTCGTGTCGATCTTCAAGAGAGACGCCCCCGCGTATTGCGCCAGCGTAAAACTGCCAGCAGACACCCCATTGACCGTGACCCCCGTGTCCCCGGAAACAGTAACCTCGCCCGCGCCGATGTTGACGAGGTCGATGCGGGTTTCGTTTGCCGTGAAGGCAATCGAAGCGTTCGTTGGGATCGTAACCGCCACGGCGCTCGCGTTACTGAGTGAGACAGTCTTGAGATTGTCCGCCAGTGCCAGTGTGTACGTGGTCCCTGTCTGAGCGTTGCGCCCGGCGATTGCCTTTGTCGGGTCAACCGCATCGTCGGCAAGCTGCGTCGTATCGACACCGCCTGTGCCTACGCTGATCGTGCGACCAGACTGCGTGATGGTGGAGCCGTCCACAACGAAGCGAGAGATTAGACGCGCCGACCAGTTATCAGGTGTGCCGTCGATGCTGATGAAGTGGACAACATCGCCAACCCCCGTAAGGCTGGTGTAATCTGCCGCCGATCCGTTGATCGTGTCTGTGCCGTCCCGCGCAATCGTGATGCTGTTGGATGCGTCAAGAACCTCAAACGCAAGCGTCAGGCCATCGCTGGTCCCAACAGCCGGAAGGTTCATCGTGATCGACCCGCCACTGGCGTCGAGGATGTAATACTTGTTCGCGTCCGTAATTTCGATGTTCGTCGTGCCAGCGGTGATAGACACAACATCCGCCCACCCTTGCGCCGCTGCTGCTGCTGCCGCTTCACTCGCCGCTGCTGCCGCCGCGCTTGCTGATGCCGCCGCTGCGTCTGCCCCAGTTGAAACAACATCGGCATTTGTGCTAACGACATCGGCGTTAGTCAAAACGACATCGGCGTTAGTTAAGACAACATCCGCTGCCGACTTAGCCGCCCAGTGCCGAGCCGAGTATTCTGTGCTGCCATCACCTCCAGCAGCCGTGCTAATTAGACTATCTTCTGCCTTATTCGCCCACTCTTCCGCATAATCAACATTCGCCTCGACGTTGGATGCGGTAGGCGACATCATCTGAAAGGCGGTGCCGTTATAAATCAGCGCAACCTTCTGACCAGCGGCAATCTCTCCACCAGCCAGTGCCGTCGATTGACCCTTCACAATAGCCTTCGCGCCCAGAGCCGAACCACCGTCAGGCGTCAGGTTGATCGTAGCTGCCCCGGTGTTTGCGTTAGCAAAGTCAGCGACGATTGTGTAGCCATCATAAAGAGCGAAGCCACTATCGACGTTAATGCTAGCAGTATAGGTGTTAGTACCACTAACAGCGATGGTGCCGTTATTATCCTTATGGTGTCGAGCGATGATCCCTTCTAGCTTGCGAGCCTGATTATTGACCTGACTAATAAGCATCCCTTCTGGGAAACGGGCGGTGTTGTCATCGTCTGTGACTTCAAGATCGTTGATTTCTGCCATGGTTTAAATCCATCCGTCGCCAGTTGGGTAAATCGCTTTTTCTCTTTGCTTGCGCTCTAATTCGGCATCAATGATATCGCTCATGCGGCCAGCCGAATATGCGCCCATCGCCGCCGTACCTTGCGTGGCCCCACGCGAAATCACGCCTCCCGGAACCATTCCGGCACCAGACGTTGAGCGCAGAATGTCTTCCGTTAACCCCTTCATCGCCTTATTGCCAAGGGCAGTCGCAGCGCGACCAATAATTTGGGGGGCTGCAATCCCCACGCCAGCGCCAATAGGCCCGCCTAACCCGCCCCCAATAGCGCCCCCGGCAGAACTACTAAGGAACCCGCCAAGCCAGTTGTTGTGCGAACCAACGCCGCCACCCAACTTACTCAATCCCTTGAGGGTATTGATCGTCATAGTGCCTTCAACAATATCCTTCATTAACTTGCGCTCTCGCATCGTGAATGGCGCAGCTTTCTTTTCATTCTTGAGTATCTTACGAAACTCACTGCGTAGCCCGTTCTCGAATCCCGATGCTGCCAAAGCAGCGTCCTCAATGGCCTTCTCGACCGTCCGCGTCTTATGCATCTGGGTCCAAATAGATCGCCCTTTTTTCAAAAGCGCACCAGCGGCGTCAGGGCTACCCGCCAGCAAATCGCCTGGGCCAAGCCTGTTCACGAAGTCGTCAAAGTGGGCAACAAGCATAGTCCCAAGCCGGACATCGCTCATCTTACTGTTCGCGGTTTTTTCCGCAGCAGTAGCGGCAATAGACCTAAAATTCATCAAGTCTTGAAGGTCAAAACCATTGTCGCTGGCACGAAGTTTCCTATCGAGAACACGCAAAGCCTTTGCCGTCTCTGGATGGACATCAGGGTCAAACCCCTCCTTGTTCAAATCCATCTTTAATTCGTCTACGCTTCTTTTAACTGAATTACGCGCAACAATTGCACTACTCTCCCGCGCCCTGTCAAAATAAGGCCCGCCCTCTTTTTTTAGTGCAGCAGATGTCTTCGGCTTACCCAGTCTTAAACCTTTCTTGATAGACATCTGAGACAGTCCCGGCATAAAAGCATTTGTCGCCGCGTCAAGCATCTCATCTTGTGTTACTTGCTGCCCACTCAAAACTCTCCCTGGCAACTCAGCGCCTTTCAAAAAATCAACCCCAGCTTGCGGGATAGCAGCAGTAAACTCACCCGTGTCTTTCTTGCCAACAGGCAGGAATGTGAAGCGGTCAACAATGGAAGGGTCAAGGCGGGATGTAAACTCGCCCTTACCGCCCTGGCCTGACATCTCGCGTTCAGCAGCGGTGCGACGAGCGGTGGCCGCGTCTATCGCCTGCTTGCGCAGCCGTGCCTTTTCCAGAATTAATTTCTGCTCATCAGTCACGGAATTTTGCCCTTTCCTCATCGGTCATGTAGTCCCAAATGGCGGGGTCAACGCCAGCAGGGACGGCCAATTCAGACCTATCAGGGACAATACTGCCGAACGCCTCTCTGGCGCGAAGGCGGATATCGTCTAGTTCCTTGGCTGTGTTATCTCCAGTATACGCCTCTCGAACAGCCTGCGCCTCTGCCCGTTGACGCAAGGCAACCTTGCGAGCCAATTCAAGGATCATCCGGTTGCCTTCTGGCGTGTTCTTAATGCCTGCTGACGCGGCTTCAAATGCAGCCATTTCTTTCTCGGAGATGGCCCCCTTCGTCTGAGAAATGCGCTGCAAGATAAAGTCCATGCCCTTAGATCGCAGCGCCTCTGCATCAGCGATTGCAGACATATCTACATCCACGCCAGCCGCAGCGAGCATTTTCTGCAAACCAAGCCGCGTTTCAGCAAACGTGCCAGTGTCAACTCTATTAACAAGGTCCATCATTTGACGAACGTCGCCAACGATTTTATCCGCACTATTCACTTGCGACATAGCTTCTTCGTATCTGCCAAACGCAGCCGCATATCGGCCTTTGTTCTTGGCCTCGTTTGGATCAAATTGCGGCGTTGGTGGCGCAGCCTCTCCCACTATTCTCGTCGTGCCGTCCTGTGCAATTTGCATTAGCGAATAGCCTGTCGAACTATCAGGATTAACAACCCTTTTAGGTTCGCCAAACTTGCCTGCCGCCTGGGATGCCTTCATTCTCTCAAGAATAACCTCTTGCGGGGTGCCGAGAGGAAGGTTCATCTTCACAGCCATATTCTGCAACGCTTTGGATTGCGCCGCAGCCATATCTCGCGCTATCTGGGCGTCTTGCATCTTCTGCTGGATTTGCTGCATGGATAGGTTCTGCTGCGTAGCCTGATTTTGGCCTTGCATAGCGCCGCCGCCTAGAGCCGCCAAGACTTGACCCATGCTTGTTGGGGTCTTCGTGTAGCCCGTCATAGGCGCAATAGCCTGTGCAGCGCCGCCCATTGCCGACATCGCTGGGTTAATGTAGCCGCCCTGCTGTGTCGCTGGCATTGCAAAGTTATTTAGAAAATTAGTCCCGTAAGGGTTATTCGGGTAAAATGTAGGTGCCTTTGCCATTTCTTACCCCAACAATCCTAGAAGACCACCACCGATGGCCCCGGTCATACCGTCAAACCCTGCGAGGTTGGCAATCTGAGCACCGCCCAATGCGCCGCCGAGGAAGTTAGCGCCTGGGTTAGAATAAAGTGGTGTTGCGGTAGAAGACTGACCGCCGTATTGACCGCCGATAAGCGAAGAATACCGCGCCAGTTGATCCCACGGGCGGTTTTGCTCAAAATTGTAGCGGTTGATCTGGTCTTGAAGCTGCGCTTGCTCCATGCCCTCCCTAGCGCCACCAACAGCCATTAGCTTGTTTAGATCGCCGTAATCTTGCTGTGCCATCGCGCCAGCCTGTTTAGCCATATCAAGCTGGTTCTGACGCTCTTGCTGATAGTTCGCATAAGCCATCTTGCTCGACATATCGGTAAGATTACGGCCCAGCGTTGTCTCTGCCTGATTGCGCTGCTGCGCGTAAAGGCCAGAGCCTAGCCGCCCCGCGCCAGCAAATGAACTATCAATGCCGGGGGCGATCTGGTTTTGCCACTGTTCAATGACCGGGGCGGAAGCTGCTTGATACGCGCCAGCTAAAAACGGATTGGCGTTTAGGTAATTGCCTTGGATAGTATTAAGCGCCTGTTGCTGGCCAGCGTTCTGCAATGCAGACCCCTGCAAGGCGCGGTTTTCGATGCCAGAAAGCGCCGCTTCTGTCTGCGGGGAGAACCCAACAACCGTGCTATCGGGGAAATAAGAGGGGCTGTCGCTCTCATACGCTTGCTGTGCGCCTGAGAAGATGTTCTTTAGATGCTCTTGCTGCGGCCCCCACGGGTCCTCTGAAACCGTGGTTGTCTGGTAAGTTGGGCTGCTAGAACCGCCTCCAAATAATCCGCTTAAAAAACCCATGATAACCGCCTATCCTATCACTGCGTAATTGAACGTCCTGTCGGTCTGTGCGTTGTTCGCGTGTGTGACCGTGAACGTATCTTTACCAACGGATGAAATATACATTCCACCCGATGCCCATTCCGTCGCAGCATTGGCGGTTGTTGGTGAGACGAGTATAACGCTATCCGCGCCAACTCGCAAGTCCGTCACCGCTGTTGATGCCACGCTTGCCGTCAACGTGAAAGACCCCGTGTTGTTGGTCTTCCCGTCCATCACGCCCCGCAGGACGTTATTCTGCTTCCGCTGGCTTTCTTCATTTGGGGATACTGTTAGATACACTAGAAGCGCCCCCTACCCTTAACTTTGGTGTTCGCGCCCTGGCTGATTGTCCAGTTGCCCGTCAACGTCTGGCGAAGGCGAAAATATCGGCCCTCTGCGTTTACTGGGCAAAATCCAGTTGCATTCACAGTGACAGGGCTAGACCACGAATAGCTATCCGCCTGTCTATTGCGAACACCGACCTCGACGCTTGTGGTGGCACCATCATTAAGCGGCCATACCTCAGTCATGTGCGCCCTACGGTCTGCCACGGGCTGCTTTTCCATGCTCTCTATAACAGCAGTCAGTGGTTCGCCTACATTCGCGTTCAATGTGAAACTATCGAACACGCCAAGAACCTGTGACCCCTCAAAATAAATCCTCGCGTCCATGCTTACCGGAGCATCCTCGACATCGCTGTATAGGTTGTCCAAATCTTCAAGCGTGAAGGCCGAGGAGTTAAGCGGAATAATCATGTCGTGGTCAATCTCTGCGTAAGACCAACGATTTACCTCAAAGTTAAAGATTAAAATCCGATTAGGCTTGCCACTTGTGTTGACCTGTGCCGGGAAAGACCAGCACACGCTTTTTCTGTCGTGGTCAATGGCGCAGCTAATTCTATCTTGATACGTTGCGTCGAACTCTGACCAAAACCACCTATCAACCCGCTCATTGCCTATAGGCTGGCTACGGCTACCGTCAAAAGCATAAAACCCGTCAGAATCTAGGTAGTAGATTATGCTGCCGTTTTGTGCCGCCGCGCCACTAGCGTACAGGCCACGTTCAGTTTCAATCTCGTCAAACTGGAAAACATTTGGACTGCCCACATAGTTAATCCGATAAATAGCATGGTCAAACAAAGCAACGCCATACTCGCCACCGAATATACGCTTAACAGCACCGCCACCAGGGGTGTCCTGAAAGTCAGATTGCGTTGTGGCGCTGATCGTGTAGTCCTTGATATCACCTAATGCACTCCATCTGATCCGCTCCGGTTTAGCCCCGTCCGTGCTGTCTGTCGTAGCCCCAAAAACAAGGAAATCCCGGATCGTCGCGACAGTGCGAGCCTTAAAGTCCGTCATTAGATCGGCAAAGCGCCCACCAGTAGACATGTCCGCATATTGCGGGTTATCGACGTAATTTGTCCCAATGATGAGGTCGCCGTAGGCATCAAAGTCCCAGAACGTGCCTGTCGAGTATGCCCCAGCAGCCGTTGTCGTTGTACCCTGATATGTGCCAACGGTGTCGCCTGCTTCAAGCATAAAGCCCCAGACGATCATCTTAGAAGCGCCGTCGCCATTGTAGGTGATGCCACCGTCCGTGCCATCATCATTCAGGTATAGGCTCATGCGTCCGGTTGTCACGGTAGACGTAACAGTGACCGATATACGATACCACCCACTGGCCAAGGCCGTGATCGTCGCTGACGCCCCCGTGAAAGTGGCAGAAGAGGCACCCGCAGATATAATCCCGCCCTGGATGTCAAATGTGGCGCGGCCATACTTAGCGGCGTCTGTGCTGTCGGATATCTCTAGCGTCACATATCTGCGAGAGTTTGTGGACGGCTCTTTAACGTGGACAGATAAGGTGTACTCTGCCGCCGTAATGGTTACGTCCTGATAAATAGCGTGCTCGTCAGAAGCCGTCGCGTCCTCTGTCAGCGTATCAGCAGTTGTGGTGCCGTCAGGCGCGGTGTCGCCGTTAGTGGTGTCAGTCGAATTAGTGTTTGTCCATGTGGTAGAAATATCTGCACTCTGGAGGATTAGATTAGAGCGAGTTAGGTCGGCAGTTGTCGCGTTACTAAGGCTATACAGCTTCGACGCGGTTCCAGCGTAAACCTTGCTAAAACCCGATAATGTGGTTTCAGAAGTCCCGCCGAGTGGACGAGTAGCCATAGCTGGGCCTAAAGCTGTCAGGCTCCCAAACGGCAAAAAGCCCCTCGGGGCTGGGTACACGTTCTTTGCAACCGTGCTGCCAGGGTTCCCGAGGTCAGGCTGGTCAGGAAGGAACTCACCGTTTTCAAATAGCATGGCTTATCCAGTGAAAACATTAACGCGGCTGTAAAGCGGCCCGCCGTTATAGGCAGACCGAGCATCGTCATTCTTTAAACCTTCCCTTGCGCGTTCATAATATGCAGCCCACACAGGGATACGCTCGTCATCGCTCATATACGGCATTGCCTGAAGAAGCGTCCCGTAAAGATACATATCCGGGTGGTTCGTAAGCAGCCAATTATATGTCTGACTGTCAGAAAGCGCAGGGATTTTTTGATAATACGTCAACTCAACGGTATACGCGCTATCAGGCGCTTGGCCGACCTTCATATTACTGCCTACAATCGTGTACTCTGTTGGCTTGCCCGTCGAAGAAGATGCCCAATTTGTGTCAAGCTGAACTGGTGTCACATACGTCAAAACAACAAGCGGGTCAGACTGCAACACAGCAGCACGAGCCTCGACATAATCAGTCGGCAGCGCGACAGTCTTGACCGATGCTGTTAGCGTCAAGTCTGTGGTCGCTTCCATGCGGCGGTGGCGGATGTCGCGGTTGAATTGCGCCTCTGCCAAAGAAATCAACTCAGGAACGCGGGAGACATAATCTGTGTCGCCGTCTCTCCGTAGCCAATTCGCTGCTGCTGTCTGCAATTCTGAATATGTTGTTATTGCCACGGTCGCGGTCCTTTATAATCTTCTGGTATCTTGAACCCATAAATTCCAGCGGGCCAGCATGAACTTAATAACTCACTGTCTTCATGCACGTTAACAGTAATACCTTTGCCTCTAGCAAGCCCGGTTAGATATTCGATATTCCCTCTTTGATAGTGATAATGATGATCGAAAGGTGCGCCAACGCCGCAAATGAAAATTTCGTCAACCCCCTCATGAATTGCATACGCCAAAATATACCCGATGCTACTCTCAATATATCCGCCGACACCATCGACTGCGCCTTGTGGGTATTCTTCTGAATTTGGCACATCATCAAACTTTTCCCGAACCAGGATAGGAACCTCTAAATCCTTGAGGTTTCGCCTGTAGGCATCATCTATTCTTGGGTCTTCCTTGCCGTGCATCTCAAAATAAAGGTCGTAACTGCTGTCACCGCTCCACGGCAAACCCCACCGCTCAAACCCAGCGGGGATATCCATCATTCCGCCACCGCAGCCTATGACAGCAACTCGACGCATTACTTTTTAACACCTTTGATCGTGAAGGTTACTGTCGGCGTTGCGCCGCCGCCAATCGTGCCGAGCGCCCCACCGGGGAATAGTTCAAACTCTTGTTGTGCGCTCATAGTCTGCTACCTCCATCGGTGCGAAAATATCTCAACTCAGCGTCATTCAGCTTCGCCCTAAACGCCTTCGGGTCTTTCTTGGGGCTAATCCCCATGCTGTCCCACAAGTGCAACAGGGCGAGCGGGACCGTCGCCACCTTTTTCATATTACGGCTTTCAGTCCAACCCCCGTTGCCGTGGTTTGACTCCTCCTTGGCCGCATCCAGTATCGGTTGAGCGTCAAAACGGTTCTCAACGATCAACCTGTCACCGTCTAAATGAAAGTATGTGTCAATCCCGTGCGACGATGTGACCTTCTCTGACTTCATTACAATGCTACTCGCTGGCCTTGCTCGCCCTTAACGTGCGTAACATCGTCTTTCGTCGCCTTGGCTTGTTTGTTCAAAATTAGAAGTTCAGCCTGATCGCTAGGCAACTCAACAACGTCATGCAGACGCCACTTAACATCGACAGCCCAGACGTTAGGGACGAGGATCAACACAATCTGCGTCTCTGCCGGGGCTTCTTGGGCTTGAGACTTTTTCGGGGGCATTCAAAATCTCCTAAAAAAAGAAGGGGGCCGAAGCCCCGCTTCCTTAGTTGGTCGAGTGTTTAATCACTACGGTATAGGTCGCAGAAACCGTATTGGCCGATGCGCCGTCCGTGATGATTTCAATAGCCTGACCTTTGGTAACGTGGTTCAGTGCGGTTGGGACCGCGCTGTCTACGTCACCAGCAGCCGAACTGGCGTGAGTGATGGTCAAGGCCGCGCCCGTGACAGCAGTTCCACCAATTTCCATCGTGATAGCGGCGTTAGCGGTAGCGATAGCGCCATCAATGACAGAAGCAAAGTAGACGATTTTACCGTCAGTCGGGGAAACAACCCAGACGCTGCCAGCCGTGGAAACATCAGTCTCAGTGACCGTCAGCGTAGTGTGGTCGATTGATAGAATATCTGACATTTTTTTATCTCCTAGTCAGAGACGTTGGGGAAGGCCGAAGCCTTCCCCTCAGTCAGATTACGAGGTGGTGAGGTCAGCAACGATGCCGTGGGCTTTCTCGTTGCGTACTTCCAGCGTCCATTCGCAGATGATCTGCTTACGCTCGCTATCGCCCGTCTTCGCAAGGTCAACCGTCTCCATGTTGCGGAGCGCAGCCATCGCAACGTGGTCGTGGTCGATCAAGTAAGCGGAACGTGCGCGGCAGTGACGCGACGGGACGATTTGCAACTCACCGAAGTCAGAAACGTAAATGTCAGCAGATGCGATGATCTTCTTATCGTCAACGTCTTTGAACTTCGTTGCAACGCCCGTGAAGCCGGAAGCCACACGCTTGTTGAACGGGCCAACGTACAGGGTGTCAGGCATGCCGCCGTTATCCCACGCAAGTTGGTGAACGTCCAACAGAAGGCTTTCGGTGAAAGCGCGCTGCGTACCATCGCCGCGAGCCGTGGAACCGAGCGAACCGTCAGAACCGCCCGAGCCAGCAGAGGTGTTGGTATCAAGCCATGCTTCGATACCGCCAACCTCACGAGCGAGGGTGTCCGTGCCAGCCACTTTAGCGTTGTTGGCAAACATCGCCGTTTCGATGTCCGTCTTCAACTCGCGGCCACGCTTGACCATCTGGTGAGCCATTTCCGAGGAACGGCCAGCTTTGTCCACGGCTTCCTGGGTGCCAGTGACACGAGCCACTTTATCAGAAATACCGCAGTAGTTGGTCAGGCGAACAGAAGCCGTCGATGCGTCAGTCGTTGCATCGTCACCTTCGATGACCCAGTTGGAACCGCTCGGCGATGCCAAAGCGTCCGTTTGCCACTCGTGCAGAGTAGCGGTAGCCGAAACTTTCGGCATTTTCGACATGAACGGCGTCTCCCACGGGGAAACGTCATAGATAACGTCTGCGAGGTCTTCTCGGTTCCCAATCGCGTCATACGACGAGAACGTGTTGCTTGGCTGTGCCATTTTTCAAACTCCTAAAATGAGCGTTTCAATTACCCATGAGCAATGCAACTGCATCATTGGGCGAACCTGATTTGCGGAGTTTAGCCCTTTGCTTCTGGACGTTGTTCTGGGCAACCATTTTGCTAGTCTTCGGCTTGCCGGGGCGAAGAACCTTTGCCTTACCTTTGACCTTTTTGGCAGCGACCTTATCTTTGGACATCAACTCGTCATACTTACGAGCCTTGTCCGCGATAACAACCGCACGGTGGTCATAAAGTTGGTTCAGTTCTTCTTTCGAGTAGCCGATACCCTCCATGTACTTGACCAAGTTGGCCTTGTACGTTGGCGCAGTCTCCTTGCTAGCAAACTCAGGGATCACTTCCTTGATGCGTTCAGCTTGCTCTTGGGCATACTGAACCATCTGCTGCTGGTATTGCTGCTGTTCCAACTGAGCAATGCGCTGCCGCTCTGCCTCTACAGCTTGTCGCTGCGCTGCCGTCGCGTCATAGATCGCCCGTTGGCGGGTATATTCAAGCGGGTCTTCTTCCGCTAACTTAACCCAGTCGATATTTTCTTCCTGGGCCTGTTGGTTGCTAAGAGCGTCCAGCATTTGCTTTAAGTGCTGTCTCTCCGCTGCGATAGACGCCGCCTCTTGCTCCATAGCCTTTCGCTGTGCAGCTAGTTCTTGCGTCTTCTTGGTGTAATCTTGCTGCCGAAAATAAGACTTCTCAACTTCGTCAAGGGTAATTTGCTCACCGTTTACTTCGATGACAAATGCCTCGTCGCCGTCTTCATCGCTTTCAGCGGCTTCATACTCTTCCCCATCATCGTCATCAGCGGCAACCTCTGCCGTGTCATCTGCATCTTCGATTCCGGTGAAGGAGGACTGTTCTTCGTCCTCAACAATTTCGCTATCAGGTTCGTTGACGGGTGCAGCGTTTTTGCTGTCCTCCATCGAACCAACAAGCAGTGCAGCCGCCTGATCGTTTGTTAGCGGCCCTTCATGGGCAGTCCCTTGCGGGTTATTGCTCATTTTAAGTCTCCATCTGGCCCCCGAAGGGGCGCTGGGTTAAGGGCGTCTCTCGACGCTCCGTTTAATTAAGCTGACCATCCTCTAACCGTTTCAGGTCCGCCTTCGACAGTTTCCCGCTCTCTGCAATTTTGCCGAGGTGGCGGGATACCATTTTTATAACCTTAATCCCCTCCAAGTACCGGAAGCGACCAAGATCGTCTTCAACTGGAAGGGCTAAAGCCGTGTCAAGATAAAGCCCCTCTAATTTTTTCATAATATCAGAGAACTCAGCCGAAGCCAATATGCGTTGGGCCTCGACGCTAGCCTGGATTTCTTCGCGTAATTTTATTTCTTTGTTATTTGGCAATGTATTTTCCTACCATATAGCAAAGCGGCTCCAAAACAGCGCGATACGCTGCCCCGAGAGGGGAACGCTTCCCTCTCTTCTGCTTCCAAATATCTGCTGTGCGATGACGCGCAATATGCTCGAGGATTGGCTGCAACGCCTTCACTTTGAGAAGTGGTCGGAATATAGCGTGATATCCCTTTTGATACTCAGGGGCCATCTTTCGCCCATACTCAAGCCAAATAGCATTTCGGAATGAGCCGAAGCCATAACGCTCGTTCATGGCCGTACAAACAATCTTGTCGTCATTCGCGTCAGAGTCGCTAACTCCGTACCCATCATCCTGGCCCGTCGCCTGACCTTGGGCGTCGATGCCTGGGTCATAGCCACCAACATCCACACTCATGGCGTCAAACCCACTTCGGCCTAGATCATTCTTGGCGTCAAAGTCGCTCCAAGCCTTGTTTTGGCTGTAATAATTCTCCATCTGGTCGGCTACGCTATCCAAGCCTAGCGCACCTCTCCAGCCGCCGCCCCAGCCCGGAGCGTTAGGGCCAACCATACCAAGGGTGTCTTGCATGGCGTTAGACGCCCCCATATTCCGCCCTAAATACCCACCCGCAATCATGCCAGGAAGACCAAGCAGACCGAAACCAGCTAACTGCCCAAGAATTGACCCCGTGGTGACTTGACCCGGAACATCAGGGTCAACAGCACCAAGAACGCCCTCTGCAATTAGCCCGACACCCGGCATTCCTGTGAGGGATGAGCCGAGTAAGCTAGCGGCAGAAAGTTTTGTAGAAGGATCGAGTGATGCATAAGTCCCAACAGGGTCTTCGATAGCGTCTTTAATCCCGCCAAACGGATTGTCAAAGGCATCGGCCAGCCCGTTATTAATGTTCGTGGAAAGCCCAACCAGACTTTCATCAAATGCCTGTAGCGGGTCAGCGATGAACCCAGGCATATCGTCGTAGCCTACAGTAACTCGATCAGCATTCGGATCAGCGTAATCATCCCGTCCACGGTCGTCCTCCCTCTTTCCAAATACATCCTCGTTCCCTAGCAGCCCACGTTCCAAGCCCTTCTTCGGGGCTTCTGGCTCATCGTTCTGCAAATACCATTGCTGATAATCGCGCTGCGGGATGCGAAAGGCATTGTTTCTGTCCAGGTAGCTAGACAGATAATCCACTGGGATATACGGGTTGCCAATAGCAGCATTAGGCGCAACGTCAAGCGACGTATTACCTAGCAACGGCTGCGCTACCTGTCTTGATTGCCAACTGTAAGCCATAATCGAACCTTTCCGATATAATGTAACACAAGGATTTACTTGCGTCTATGCCGTCAACTCTATACAATGTACCGTCAATTTAGGGAGAGATAAAATGGCAAAATTCGACGAGATGGGACAGGACGAGCGCGAAGAATGGTTCGCCGAAATCGTGCCGCCACTATGGGCTGGCATAACCGTTGACGCGAAAAGCGAACAAGAAATAAAAGATTTTTTGTTTGAAGTCGCTGATGTGCTTGGGATCATGCGTTAACGCTCATTCCAAATCTTTTCGTACCGTTTAAATCGCTCCACTTTCTCTGGTGTCATGACTGAAACAGGCTCATCAACATTAAGCATATTCATAAATAGCGGGCTGAAATCATTTCCTGTGGACCCGACTGCACGCCTATCGGCTATATAGTCATCAAACAACAGGCTCATAGGATATTCAAACGACTTCTCAAACTCTCCCTCTCTGCCACCGGGGAGGGCAAGGTCAAACGCATCATGTGGCGTCCCTATTTCGGAAGATTTTCGCAATTTTCCGCCCTGCTGGAAGAAGTTAACGTCTCCAAGCGACGGGTCACTCGGATGCAGTATCTTATTTCTCATCTCTGGACGAGTAATTGCGTGACGCACAGCGGGGATGTCAAATCCCGGTATCAACTCATATGGTGCCATGCCTGTTGGCACTTCATCCTTAAGCGCCGCTGGAAATTTTGTAAGAGCCTTCAAAAACCCTGATCTTTTTGTATTTGACAGGCCAAGAAGCCAAGGCGCAAATTCAGAAGACTTAACCCCCGGATACCCTGCAAATTTTAGCTCGCCTTTTGCGTTTTTGTTTAACCTCACAAGTTTATCAATGACCGCCGCGCCTTCTTTTGAAATTGCCTCTGGGTCTGCAACAGCAGAAAGCAGACGCGATGTCACTGGCTGAAAGTCACTTGATGCCCCGCCCATCGTCAAAAACGAACCTAAAACTTCTTCATCGTCAAACTTTTCAACAACCTTTGCCAAGGGGTTCATCTTAACGCGACCCGATTGCCAGCCCTCCCCGAACAGCGAATTGAGTGACCCGCCAAGGTTTTCTTCGTCAACATCCTTCCCCATCACCCGCTTAATTTGCGCGACATCTGTTTGATCGCCAGGGAGAGCGACAAATCTTCGCCCCTCAAACGCCTCAACCGGAAGCGTGTTTTGTATGAAGTCAGCCGCTTTAGGGTGCGCTTCCGTCACAAGCCCAGCGTCATATGCGCGTTGCCGCTCAAGCGGGATAACTTTATCGCCACCGAAAGTGCCGCCATACGAAGGCTTCGTGCCAACCACTCTTTTGTTTGACGGGTCTTCGGCTTTCTCTAAAGCCTCTCTTGAGATGCGGCTCTGTTCATCAAAATAATTACGCCGCGCCCTGACGGCATCATCAAACCCTAGCGCCACTTCATCATCTAAAAAACTCTTACCTTGGCCGATTTTTGCTGGAGCAATCTTACCACCAACATTTGCGCCCAAAATCCCTTCAGGCATCATCCGTAGGCCGGACATAGCGGCCAGACCTGTGCCACCAATATTCGCAATCAAGTTCTTCGTGACTTCACCCGAGGAAGGCTCACCGTAATACTGACCCATTGCGTCAGACTTCATTGCTTCGATAGGTTCCGCAATCATGCCTAAAACGCCATTGACAATATCAACCCATGGTGTGCCACCCGTCTGCTGAAATGAGCGGTGCCTCGCCCGACGCCTCACATCGAAACGGTTACGCTCCGCAAGCAATTCCTGCGCTGGTGTGTCGTTAAGCAGTCCCATGTCAATGCACCGTCATTCCACTGTATCCAAAAGTCCCATAGGCTCACCGTTCCGCTCCAGCAACTTCATGCGGTTCAGAACGTCTTGGTCCCAGGTGACGTAGTTTCGGGTTCTGCCATCAATTTCCGCCGCCACCGCTTCGGCTTCCGCTTTAGTCTTAAACCTATCAACGGGGCGCGGGTCATTTCCCCAAAAAACATCATACCCGTCATCTGCCTTAACAACCTTCGGGGATGCTGCCGTTCTGCTTGATCCGTCATAGTATTTAAGGCCGGGGATGCCAGCGCGGGCGAGGGCTTCGGAGGCGGCTTGTCTACTAGAGCCTCTTGCTGCCGCCCTCATGTCTGCCGTGGCGTCTAAAGGCCAATCAATAGCACCATTCCTGTTCATCAATTCTTCGTAAAGCCACCGACCCGTTACTTGGTCAGGACTGACATTACCCAGAACGTCAAAAACAGATTGATTATTTATCTCTCGCTCAAGCGCAGACTTTTCCATCTGCAATGCCGCCCAATCAATATCACCGCCATTATCACCAAAAAGATCGTCGTATGTGTCGCCCTTTGGTGCGTTCGCTTTCATTTCAGCGTCAATCTCGTTCAGGCGTTTATTGATCTGAGCATCACGGGCAGCGTCCCGCTTTAACCCTAAAGCAATCTGCACACTCTCCGGCTGCTCACTCAACGGCGCATCCCAATCCATATAACGCGCTATGTCCTCGTCAGGGAGGTCGTGCTTGTAGAGGTAGCCCAATTCCACATCAGGTACATCCGCCCCGCTCTCTAGGAGTTTAATCCCATCTCGCAATGCTGCGTTTTCCTTTGCAGAATACCCTAATCCGCCGCGAGCGTGGTCTTTCATTGCAGCAAGTGCAGATAGCCGGTCCCCGCCCATTTCCTTTAGATACAATCCAGCGGCCTCGTCGGCTGTTTCGAAACCCCGCTGTAGAGCGCGCTTATACTGTTCCCCGACACTCTGCGCCCCCGCATCATACCGGCCCCAACCGTAAGCCTGAGCGCCTTCGCCCTTGCCGATATGCTTGAGCGATTCACGCGCACCTTCAGGGCCATACTTGTGCGGCGAACCCTGCCACACGTTAGCCGCCAACGCCCCACGCGGCATGAGGCGAAGCCCCAAAGCCCCCGCGCTTAAACCAGCACCCCCAATACCTTGGATAATGTTTTTCGGGATTTCCCCTGTTGATGGCATCCCGTAATACTGCGCCATTGCATCAGCCTTCATTGCCTCAATAGGCTCCGCAATCATGCCTAAGACGCCGTTCGCAATATCAACCCAAGGCGTCCCGCCAGTCTGTTGGAATGAGCGGTGCCTCGCCCGACGCATCGCGTCAGTGCGGTTCATCTCAGACAAAAGCCCCTGCGCTGGTGTGTCGTTAAGAAGCCCCATGGTCAATGCACCGTTAGCCGCCCATAAAAACGGCTTCGCGGTGGACTTTTTCGCCGCGATCATTGGTGACTTCAATAGTCTCTAGGTTTGTTTGCGTTCCAGCAACAGGAATGAAACTCTCTTTAACCTGTTCAACCACTAATCAATGCTCCCGCTTAAAGAGCCGTCTTCGTTACGCTCGACGCTAACGCTGCGAGATGTTCTAGACCTAGCAGCCTCAATCTGCGCCGCACGTTCACGTTCCCTTTCCATAGCGTTCGACTCGCGGTCCCGCTCTTTTTCTTCTTTCTCCGATAGAACTTTCTGCGCGTTAGCCTCAAGCTGCGCTGCCGCCTTCGCCTCGTCGCTTCTAATTTTAGCGGCCACCTCTTGCATACTGGCGGCAATCTTCTCGCGCTCAATCTCAAGCCGCTCGCTTTCGAGTTCCAACTTCTGCATTGCCTCGTGGTGCGATAGACGCAGCTTGTTGTCGGTGTTCTCGTTATCTAGCTGTGCCCTCTGCATAGCAACTTGCGCCTTTAGTTGCTCAATTTGCATCTGCGCCCGGATCATCATCTCATTCGGATCAGGCCCAGGTTGCGGCATCTCAATCGGCTGGTCGCCAGGGTCGTCAAAGAACTTGTCGGGGTTTTTATACCCGATATTCCGCGTCAACTGTTCAACCGTATTGTAAACGTGTTTAGGTCTGACCATCCGCATCTGTGGCGATTGGATGAGGTCTTTCTGGATTTGTAAAAGCCCGTTTAAGAACATCATCTGCTGGTCACGGGAGCCATGCCCAAGGCCAACATTGATGCTGACATCCATCTCAGGGTTCCAGCCGTTTGTGTTCATAGGCACCCACTCATTGCGGATGCGGACAACACGCTCTTTAGTCTGGTTCTCAACGAGTAAATGGAGAATGCGACGGAATAGGTGTTTAACGCCCGTCTCCGCAAAGATGCGGGCAATCATTTCGACACGCTGGTTCTTCACAGCCATGCCGTTGTTGGATGCAGTAGCAGTTTGGTTCTGGAGGATTTCAGCATCAACCGCCATCGCCATATCAGAGACGCCAGTGCGCTTAGTCTCTAGCGCATCCAACCCGTCCAGCATTGCGAAACTCTCTTTGGCGACAAAAGGATGTGCAATTTCGCGGCTCGCACCAATTTGTTCGACACGCTTAATTCCGCCCGAGCGAGTCGTGAGGAAATCATCCATATCAACGATCTTATTAACGTCAACTTCTCTCTCCGGGTTGTTCGCAAGATATAGGCTATCAAGCGTCTGACGCATAATAACGGTACGGATGCGGGTCAAATCCATAATCAAGTCGGCCAGGGACAAGCCATAGGCGCGGTGGGGGATAAGGATGGGGCAGACAACCGAGAACGGTTGCTTATCCACTTGGTCGCGCTCCAAGATCATAGAGCCACCCCACAACACGCGGGTCCACTCGGCCACGCCGTCACCATCAGTGTCAACGTACAGGTAACTCTCGTGTAGCTCGACCTCTTCCATCATCGGGTCTGCTGCGTCATCGCGGCCAGTGATAGCAGAACCGTGACGAGCCTGGGCTTCCCCGTTCTCGTCATCCTCGTGCATACCGGGGATCATCATTACCAGCTTTTTATCAAAGCCGTCGCTGATAAGGTCGCTGCGGGTCTTCTGGACTTTATGTTCTAGGAACCTTGCCTTGTCTGGGTCTGCCGCGTCATACGACATATAAAATTCTTCAGGAGGGATGTTCTCAATAACAATCCGCTGCTTTTCTTGCGTCTTGATAAGCGTAACATCGTGTGTTGTCTGCGGTCGATCAAACAGGATTAAACCGTCTTCATCTTCTTCTTCCGGCTCTTGGTACTCTTCTCCGTCAAGGGTGCGCTCTGTATGCTCGACCACCTCCACGTTATCGGGCGACACAAGGGCGACGAAAGTCTGAGCATCAAGGTCGGTGTAAGTTTCACGTTTGGTTACTTCGCTCTCGTCCCAAAAAGATTTGACAACACCCATCTTCTGTAGGAGCGCGTCCTTAAACCAAGTGTGGAGGATTAAGAAACCGTTGTTGTCTTTATAGAAAACTACGTTGGCGAGGTCTGTGGCTTGTTCTGCAAATTGCTCATCTTCTGGCCCTTCTGGATCATAGCTAACAATATCGTCGCCAGAGACAAAAATGCGAAGCAGAGAGGGCATAACCCACTCGATAGTTTCCAGGACATCACGCATCACAACTTTGGAGCGGCCCGCTTGCTCGTCGCCGTAATCCCGCCCAAAATAGCGGTCCATCGCATCTTCGCGGTCTTGGGAAATCTCGGAAGTGATATAAGACTGCGCGGCTTGGCTTTCCCGCCGCACCATTGCCAAGAGTTCGTGATCTTTCATTTCAGCCATGTGCTATTCCACCAATGGGCAATGCCGCTTCTCAGCGGGTCAAGACATATTACACGATACCAGCGTTGGAGTAAACCAGCGGCTTCGTCACCTTATTTTCTTTCAATGACACAGCCAAATAACGGAAAGCATCGGCGCTATGGCTAGACCAATCGTGTAGCGGCGTCTTTCGGAAGGTCTTGCGCTTATCGTCGTATTCCGTCCGGTATTGCCTTAAAGCTTTCAGCCCGTCCTTACACTTGTCCTTATCGAACCAACACCGCGACAGGATGCGCCTAACGGCGTTGATACCATCGTCCACACTCAGCTTTGGCACAACAGACGCCGGGATACCTAATTCCTTGAGGGTTTCAACTCGGGTCTTACCTGTGCCAAGTTCGCGCACCTCAACGTCATGCGGAAACCAGTGTCGATTATACCTATAACCTAACTCATCTCGCCACTGCGTCAGCTTCTCAGCGTAATGCGCCAGCCCGTGACCGCTCGCCTCGTAATGGTTGATGATCCGTATTTCCTTGCCGACTTGCTGGTAGGCCCAGATCGCCGTGCTATCAGATATGCCAAGGTCGAATACCGTGTTGACTTGTAACTCAGCCTCGTGCGGCACTGACGTAATGCGGCCCTGTTCTTCTGCCGCCTCAATCATGCTGCCGTAATATGAACCGATGACGCTGGCTGAGAATGAGCATTCGTATTCCTGCCGATACTGGTCATTTGTCATCTGGCGTCTGGCTGCTATCAGTTCTTCCTCATCGACAATCCCCGTCTCTGACGCCTTGAGCATAAGCGTGAACCATTCTGGATCGTCCTGTGCCTCGTTCCATAGATCGAAGAAAGCGTTCTCGCCCTTTGGCGTTCCGATGAATGTCGCGCTGCCCTTACGGTCTGATAGCGCAGGGCGGATGACCTCTGGCCACGCCCTTGGGTCCATGTCGCCATACTCATCGAGAACAACAGCATCAAGGTAAATACCACGCATCCGGTCATAGTTGTCGGAACCATAAAGACGAACCCTGCCACCGTTGGGCAGATCGACACGCAGTTCAGCTTCGTTAATGGTTGCCCCGTGAGCGATAAGCGGGGCTATTGCTTCCTTGAGGTAAACCCACGCGACATCCTTGGCCTGAGCATATAGCGGCGTAATGTAAGCCATGCGGGGATTGTGCTCAGTGCATCTAAGGCAAGCATCCACTAGGTCGTTGATGCAAGCGACGGTCTTGCCAGCGCGACGGTGGGCGACGATACAGGCCCACCGTTCTTTTCGCTTATGGTATGGGACAAACTGCTCCCTTGAGACGTAGCCAAGGTTAATCGTTTCTTGGGACACCAGTTACCACCTGAATGCTGACGCCGCCTGTGTGTTCTTGCGTCACCTTCTCGCCATAAGCTTTGGATTTCAGCTTAGACGCAACCCACTTACGGGCGTCAACTTGGAGCCTAGCCTTAGCCGCATCTTCTGCCGTGTCGGCAATCTCAACAATCTCATCAGCGTAGTGGTCTGCGCGATCTTCTTGCGCTTTCGTGTAATGTGCGAAAAATTCTGGCTTTTCTCGACGCCAGTTGATGACTGATGCGATGTTTGGCATCGCCTTGTCCTCACAAATTTTGCGAAGACTTTCGCCCTGAGCAATACGCGCACAAATTTTATCTGCGAGTGCTTTTGTGTATTTGCTTGGTCTACCCGCTGGCATCTTCTAACGCCCTTCTTAATCCATCCGATAGTTCTTCAATCAGCAAGCTGATCTGACTATCCGGCTCTTTACGGTGCCATGAGATATTACCGCCAACAGCCGCGCCCTGTAAATCCCTATCAATCTGGACGTACATCGTGCCGAATTGGGTTTTAACCTTACTGATGGTTGTGAGCGATCTATTCATGCCACTTTCCGTTTGGTGTAGTTATTCCAATCGGTCCCAGGCATAGGTGGCACCTGAACGTCAACCTTAAAACCCTTCACAGCCAACTTATGCGCTAATTCGTATGCGGCAGCTTGCCCGCCAAACTTCAGATCATTATCGGCCATTATGGTTACCTCTTCAACGCCCTCTGGTGGGGTCCATTTCTTCATTAGGGCTGTGCTTAGACACGCCCAGACAGGCATATCGAAATAAGCTGTTGCGCCCATAGCTGTCTCTATGCCCTCTGCAATCCCAATGTGCTTTGGTATATCGCCATCCGTCAAGCGTACACAAGCGCCATCAGGGAGCGCCCCTGGCATCATCTTACGGGGAGATGGCATAGTTGCCTTGCCAGAGCCATCCTCGGCCAAGAACGTGCGGTGCATGGTCACAGGCTTGCCCTCTGCATCAACAACCATCGCCAGCATGCAAGGCTTAAGCCCTCCACCACCATCCTTGAGGCTCGGCGCAAAGCGTAGCGCCTTCGGATATGTCGCGTTATGTAAGCCCCGGCTAGTCAGATACCTATCGACCAAATCACCTTTCACGGCTTGCTTGCTGTCAGCGTATGCAGCCCGAAGCATTGCCCGTCGATCATCGTCAGACATCCCTGTGTCAACGTGATGGTCTGCGTCCGGTTTTATGTTGCCGATGATAGCGTCAATCTTATTGGCGACGATAAGGAAGTCTTCACCAGTAAATTTCTTAGCCAATTCCATACCATCACCAGCGCCACACTGGCCGCAGATGTACGATCCGCTGCCCATCTTATTGTCCCAACGGAAGCGATCCTCACCAGCACAAAGGGGGCAAGGACCGTGTCGGTTCACTAAGAACTTCTCAGGCACACCAAGGGCCATTAGGATGCCTCTCCATTTACCCTTGGCTGCGTCGATTGTCTTGGTGTGAAACATAAGCCTCTCCCATACGGCAGGGCGCTTAACGCGCCAACTGCTCCCTAAACCACTTCATTACAACCTTGTGTCCGCACCCTGCGGTCAAACCGTCACCCTGTGCCGCGTTCCACCAATCCCGGCTGTCACGCCCGGTTTTTTTTGACCAATCGTAGATAGCGCATCGCAGATCATTCGTCTGTCGATTAGACGCGCCACGTTGCCCGATCCGGCTTTGTTTCGTGTTGGTCATGTCATTATCCCCTTCCGGCAGGGCGCTTATTGCGCCGCTGCCTGTTTCCGGTAATCTGCAAGGATCGCCGTCGCGTTATCGTTCAAAAAGTCCTTGGCGTGCTGCATGTGCTTACCGACTTCGATGTCGGCTTCGGTGCAAAGATACTGGCAATACCCGTCGCTCCACTCGTTAGCGACCCAGTTGACGAACTCCGCAAGATCGTGACCGGCTTCCTCGATTACCATTTCAGTGTATTCCGTTAATCCGCTTTGCTTAATCATCTGTCGTCTCCCGTTTGCGTTGTTGATGATGCATAGTAGCGCGGTACATTTTTGCCGTCAACTATTTTTTTGCATCCTCTTCGCATACGCTATCCGCCGGGACTTTTCGTAATTCATAAAAGCCTGATCCGGTACAATTCTGGCGTCTTCTATGCCTTTCGGCCATACGCCAAACCGAGACTTGTACAACGCCTTCGCCAGCTTCCCGTGCTTCGATCTGCTGTCATCAAGATGCAAGGCCATCGACCAGAACCGCTGCTTATCCTCTTTAGTCCAACGATCCTTTTTCTCCTTCCCGCCGACCTCGCGCAGTTCTCCGTCCTCGACATCAACCCCGGCCACAGGCTTTTTCTCATGGCCGCAGGCTGGGCATATCAGGCCCGTGTGAAGAACACCGCACTTGCTGCAAGGCTTCGGCAGCTTCTCGCTCGTCGTCTTCTGCTGCCTCTCTCCCTTCGGTGTAGCGTCCAACTCACTATGGTGGATATCCGTTACCAGACCAAGGCGAAGGCTGTTGCTGGCGTGATCCAGAATAATCAAATCCTCGGTGCCTGGGTTTACCCGCAGCCCTCGACCGATCTTCTGAACGTGCAGCATCTCGCTCATCGTGGGGGCCGCGTCTATGATGCATCCAACTGGCCAATCAACGCCGGTCGTAATCTTGCGTACTGAGCAAACCACGGAGACATCACCATTGCGAAAGTCCCGCTCAATCCCCTTCATCTCAATCCTGTCTGTGAAGGCGTCACAGTAGGCCGCAGAAATGCCGTGAGCCTCAAAGGCACCCTTGAGCATACCCGCATGGGCGCGGTTCACGCCGAAGCACAGCGTTGGCCTATTCTCGCCCTTCTCAAGCCATGTCTGCACAACATCGCCGACCAGCTTCTTATCCCGCATGACCTCTTCCAACTGCTTCTCGTTGAAATCACCGGCCATTTTTTTCACGCCCGTTAGATCGGGAACGCTAGGAGCAAACGCTCTAAACTCTGACAGGTATCCCTGCTTAATCAGATCGCCAATCGTAGCCGACACCACCAGATCATCCCAAAGCAGCCCCATGCCCTTAGCCCACGGTGTCGCGCTCAGGCCGACGAAATATGCATCGGGATACGTCTCCATCATTTTCGGGATCATCTCGTCTTGGATGTGGCACTCGTCCACGATGATCAGGCTAGGCGGCAGCATGCCATCACGCCGTGCCAGTGTTCGCAGAGAACAGACCTGAACCTTTGCCATCATGTTCGTTCGCGGGTGGTTTGCCTGCATCACGCCGATGTCGTAGATACCCTCTGCCTCAAATGCGCTAACGGTCTGATCGATGAGAGTGATCGCTGGTGCGGTAAAGGCTACCCTGTTCCCCTTAGCCAAGGCTCCTTGGATGATCTTTGCTGCTACAAGTGTTTTCCCAAAACCTGTTGCGCCTTGCATCACAACCTTCTTATTGCCGGTGCCAAAAGATGATCTGAGTTTGTTGATCGCATCCTCTTGGTAAGGGCGAAGCGTCTTCTCGGTACGGATCATGTTCATCGGTTATACTCCGAAAAACAAATAACCTCACTCTGGCAACGGTGGGTGTTTACACCCTTATACTGTGTATCATTTTGATACGCCAGTGGTGTATCATTTGGCGGGACAAGTGGTGTATCATTTTGGGGGAATTCTATGATTGCCGCTGACACTGTTTCGGGGATATCGCAGCCACAGAATTTAAGGATAGCAACTTCATCAACAACATATTGAGTTGGCTTCTGGCCCTCGCCTCTTGGCCTTGCCACAACATGGACAATACCAGCCTCTCGAAATAGCTTTAAGGCTCTGGCGACGGTTATGACCGTGGTGTTGGCTTTTTTGGCAAGTCGCTTTCTGCCGGGGTGAATGTGCTTTTTTGGACCGTTTTTATGAAAGAACCAATCGTTGCAGATTGCGATAAGGATGTTTCGCTGGTGGGCGGAAAGGTTTTTGTTTTTGCGGATGACTTGGCGAACCAATCTCTGCAAAGCGTATTCGGCGCTGTCACGGAACTCTGGTGTCATGATGTCACTCTCTCATCTATGCACTCTCAAAAAAAAGGGGGCGACGGGCTGAGAGTGCGAAGCCGACATCGGTAGCGAGCCGATGCTTTTTTCGCCGCAAAAATTCTATATCAAAATTTTGTGTTGCGTACAAACTTTTTTATGCAACAATACCAGGATCGAGCATCCCACTCGATACATCACTTGGATGTTTCCTCCCTGTAACTCAGCCCTCGGCCTAGTGCCGGGGGCTTTTTGTATAAGCGAGATTGGGGTACGAAATAAGCAGCCCTCCCTCCTTGCGGGTCTTCCCAGTAATCTGAGTGTTTGCCGTCATATCCCATAATCCAGCCGCGTATATTGTAGGCTCCACTCTGACCCGTGACGAGCCAATACCTCCGGTCATCGTGATCGTCCGGGTGCATAATCAATCTGCCATTGCTGTACTTAGTGGTGCGAACATCATCGCCGGATACGTCTGATCCCGCCTTAATTCCATAGCCTTCCCAGTATACGCCGAGATATTTAGCGAGGGCCATCTCACCAAGTGCGCCCTCTATATCCATCGTCCAGGCGTCATAGGCATCAGCCCCATATTTTTGATGCCGATTGTTTTTGATATTATTCACTCGACGCATCACGCCAGCTTGTGCGCCATGAATAATCTCTGCGGCGCTTAGAACTATTTCGCTCATTTTGATATCTCCTCAATCACTGTCCCAGGGTACAGAGCCTCGACCAGTTTTTTCTTCAACCGATAAACGTCAGTCCTGTATCCCTTCACATCCTCAACGACAGTGCATTGCCTTTCGTGGTCGATATATCGAAAGTCTGCCCTGTACTTGCAGACCAGCTTGCCGTCGATGATGCATTTATATTCTGGCTGTAACTGAAGGTGAGTTATTACCCCCGCCCGTTCCAAGAGTTTCAATTCCTGATACCTCTTGGCCTCGGCCTTGCTGTCGAAGACGATGCCATCAACCTCAGTCTTTTTGTTTCGGTACTTGCTTGGCACGTTTTAGTTCCTCCAGATCAAGCCGCACACCGACACGCTTCGCCGCCTTAATAAAATCGCGCAGCCTGTGTGTCGGGATGCCTCTCCGCTTCCACTTGCTCACGTACTGTGGGATGACGCCGAGCAACGCCGCAACCGCCAGCGTTGACCCGACCTTCTCAATGGCGTGGCCATGAGGATGCCAAGGTTCGTTTTTCATTAGTGATTGGTACACCGAAAAAAAAATTCTGCCAAGGTACATTTTTTTGTGGACAAGCTATTTAACCTTTGGTACATTACATCATCAACAACGCAAACGGAGAAAACAGATGGATAACCAATTGCATGAAATTGCAGTATGTAGCACCGGAGACACATGGGATGTTTGCCGATGGGACGAAAATGGCATGGATACGGACGAGCCGATTTGGTGCCAGACGAAATCCGAGGCTATTAAAGAGGCCCGGAAACTTTTCAACGCAACCGAAGGCCCGGTGCGGTTGATAGTGGAGCGCAAGGGGGCTTTCAATTTTGAAGTTATTCGGGAAAAGGCAGCGGCGCAGTAAGCGCCCCTGTCATGTGTGACCGAAACAGGCACGGGCTGGTGGTACAAAAACATTTGACACCCACCTGATGCTTGCGGTACATTCCAAGACATCAACAACGCAAACAGGAGTAAACATAATGAACGCAGCAATCAAAAATGCCCTTCGGCATAAAGGCCCGGAAATCATCGTGGTCAATGTCACAATGGACACTCTCGCCGGTCGGGATGTTGTCGTGTTCCGTGATCGAATTGGCTCTCGCGGTGATCGTCCGGTTTTTGTTTCCGACATGCGCGAGACGCTGAAATACCACAAGACCCATGAAGGCTGGGCTTCGGAAGGTCGCGCATACCGTCATCAATATCACTGCGCCGCAGATGTCCCTGCCGACATCGCCGCCGCGCTTCACAGCAATTAAGGAGAAGAAACATGAGTGACTTTAATATCGAAAAAGAGCGGTGGCTTGCAGCTAAGGCGATGAACGCAGCCATCGCCAAAGCTCAGGCCGAGGTTAAAAACGCACAGTTCAACCGCACCAACCCGCACTTCAAGTCGAAGTACGCTGACCTTGCGGAAATCTCAAACACTGTCCGTAAAGTCTTCTCGGCCAACGGGATCGGGATTGTGCAATCGGTTACGGTTGATGGTGGGATCACGTTACTTGACACCACCCTTACGCACACTGGTGGCGCATCGGTGACCAACAGATCGCCCATCCCTGGCGACAACAACAACCCCATCAAGATGATGGCCAACGTCACTTCGGCTCGACGCACTGCGCTTTGCGCTTTAGCCTGTATTGCCGCAGAGGAAGACCCTCACCTTGAAGCAGCAGAGGCTGAGAGCAAATTGATCGGCGACAGTCTGCTGGTGGTGCTTGAAGAAAAGATCGAAGCCACCGGAGCCAACAAGGACCGCTTCTTGAAAGCATACGGCATTGAGGATTTGTCCCACCTGCCGATGGACAAATTCGCTGACGCCATGAATAAACTTGAGCAAAAGGTCAAAGCAGTGGAGAGCCAAGATGAAAATTCATAACGTCGAGCAACGCAGTGACGAGTGGTACGCCCTACGTTTGGGTGTGCCGACAGCCTCAGAATACGACAAAGCCGTCACGCCAAAGAAGGGCGAGTTGTCAACGCAATCGACAAAGTTTGCGGGCAAGCTGGCATACGAAATTTTTACCGGGGAAACCTGTGGAGACTTCTTCCAATCAGAATGGATGGAGCGCGGTAAGGAACTTGAGGACGAGGCTAGAGCGCAATATGGCCTAGTCTATGATGTCGATGTCCGAGAGGTCGGGTTCATCACTGACGACAAAGGCAGGGGATGCTCGCCTGATGGTCTGATCGGCGACGATGGCATGATTGAGATTAAGTGCCTCAAGCCTGACGGGTACATGGCTGCTCTGCTCAAGTGGGAACAGGATCGTCAGATCGATGACAAGTACATCCCACAAGTCATGGGCCAGATGCTTGTCGCTGGACGGGCATGGTGCGACCTTGTGTTCTATTGCCCAAAATGCCCTCTCGTTGCGGCCAAGATCGAACCAAACGAGAAATACATGGCCACCCTTGATGCGGCCTTGGACAGCATCATGCAAACAAGAGACTATGCTCTCAGCCTTCTGAAAGGGGAATAAAATGAGCGTCAATAAAGTCATCATCGTTGGCAACCTTGGAAATGATCCCGAGGTTCGCTCGACACAGAACGGTGGGAAGGTCGCCAACCTATCCGTCGCCACCAGTGAGCGATGGACGGACAAGCAATCGGGCGAAAAGAAAGAACGCACCGAATGGCACCGTGTCACACTATGGGACGGTCAGAACGGGGGGGTGGCATCCGTCGCTGAGAAATGGCTGAAGAAAGGCAGCAAGGTCTATATCGAAGGTAAACTTCAAACGCGGAAATGGACCGACAACTCAGGCGTTGAGAAATACACCACCGAGATTGTCGTGCAGGGTTTTGGGGGTTCTCTCGTAATGCTGGACGGGCAAGGTGGCGCTCAAAAGCCTATGGACAGCCACAACGAGGCCAAGGGTAACAGCACCCAGCCGCCGCCCGATCTGGACGACGAAATTCCGTTTTAGATATTGGCAAGGGGAGAGGATAGCGAAAGCGCCGAAGGCGAGTTCTGTTAAACCGCCGTTGACCCCTAAACCGCCCGAGCCGGGGCGGGATTAATACCCCGGCATTTATTTGGAGGGAACCATATTGCTACCCCGTAAAATAAAAGACGCATCGCCGACCAGAGAAAAACGCATACGATGCCCCGCCCATCTCAAATGGGTCCGAGAGCATCATTGCTGCGTTCCCGGCTGCAACAAGCTACCGGTCGAAGCGGCTCACGTTAGGACCGGAACGGGTGGCGGTATGGGTATGAAGCCAGACGACTGCTGGGTCATTAGCCTGTGCCAAGATCATCACGCCGAACAACACAGCGTTGGGGAAAGGCCGTTTGAAGAACGGCATTTTATTGACATGAAAGCGTTGGCCGAAGAGTTTGCCGCCAAGTCGCCACACAGAGCAAAGCTAAAGCGATGAGCAAGACGCTTTGGAAAAAGACACTGATCCACGGGACAGAATGCCTCGTCCCTGACTGCCCTGATGCGCTAAACTGGCTAGGGAAGACAAAACTTAACCAAGGCGTAATGATCGAGCCTCGCCGCCCTCGCAACCTACAGCACCATAAAAAGCTATTTGCCCTATTGAAGATCGCCATAGACAACTGGCCGGGGGATGAGCCGACCACGATAGAGGGTCTTCTCGGTGCCATTAAAATATCCGGTGGCCATTACGATGTTGTGCAGACTAAAAAGGGCGCGTGGAAAATACCGAAATCAATAAACTTTGAGAGCATGGATCAAAAAGAATTTGAGCCGTTTTACGAACACGCAATCTTAGTGATTTCTCGCGTCCTCGGAGTTCCGCCAGAAGACCTAGAGCGAGAAGCAAATTATTTTAATTGACGGTACATTTTGTTGTTGCGTTAATCTTAAAGTCTGGTACATTTTACATATCAACAACGCAAACGGAGACGACAGATGACCAACGTAACACACGCATTCACTGAGAGCGGCATGGGCAAAGCCCCGTTCACGTTCATCGGGATCGATGAGGGCAGCACGGGTTGCGCTCATTGCGGCACCGCCATCCGCACCCAGTGCATTGTGCGCTCGGCTGATGGCATCATCTCCAAGGTCGGGACCACCTGTGTATCCAAGACCGGCGACAAAGGCCTGATCAATAAAGTGAAGGCCGAGGTCAATCGTCGCAAACGCGAGGCCCGCTGGGCCAAGGAAGAGGCCCGCCGTCAAGCCATGTTCCAAGAGCAGCGTGACCGCAACGGGGGGCTGACCGATTTCGAACTAGCAGAGCAGCGCCGTGAGCAGGAGCAGCGGGACCACCTCAAGCGCATGGCTCCGGTTGTCGCTTTGGCGGCGGAACTGGAAGATGGTAAGGGCGGCTTCCGCGATAGCGTGGCTCGTGATCTGGAGCGGGGCATCCTTCCAACCCCTCGCGGCGAAGAAATCGTCGTGGATATTTTGGGGGATAAGGCAAGACAAGCATTTGAGCAAGTAAAGGCAGCGGCGCAATAAGCGCCCTGCCAACTTTTTCAACAACGCCAACAGGAGCGTATCACAATGATGAATGATAAAGAACTTTCCACCTTCCGCGCCAACCTTCTCGCCAGTGGCGACAAGCATCTCGTTGAGGTCGCGGAAACGCTGACCGATACTCAGCTATGGACAATGGCTGCGGCAATGATCGTTGCGGAAGGCGACAAGGAAAAAACCATCGAGATGATCCAGTATCTCCAGAGCGACAGCTTCGCCGAGGATTTGCGGGAAATCGCTCGTCTCGATCATGCCACCATTTACGCGACTTGAGGTGCGCCATGACATATGTTGAAATCCTCAAGGACCGGATCAAACGCGGTGAGATTGACTACACAGACGCCGTTCAGTGGCTCGTGCTTAACGCTGAGATACGTTACTGTGACGCATTCAAGTTGATGGGAGAAGCGAAATGAAAATGTTTGCCACCGGGCTGTTTCTTGCCTTTGCCGCCTTCGGCACGGCTTATCTGGCGCTAGACGCTATCAGCGAGCACCAGCGTATTTTCCAGGAGTGCGGCGGCGTGTACTGCCCGCAAGATGAAACACGATGAACAAATCAGGCAACCAGCGCGGCTTCAATTCACTCTCAGACGAGAGCATTGAAAAGATTCGTCAGACGCTGGACGAGAAGCGCCACACATGGATCAGCGGTTGGCCTACGCCAGTGGCCCGCTTCGGTACGCCTGACTACTACGAGCGTGTGAACGACGAATTTAACCACCGCGTACTGATGAGCCGGTCGCGCCTGTGAATGGCCCCGAGAACGTGTGGGCCGTCTATTCGCGGCTGATAGGAGGAACCAATGAGATGGATAATGAAATCACGGCCACTCAGGTGGTGGAGCAAGCAAGTCGGGCGGCATCACGCTTGGCTGTGGCGGCAGACTTGGGGGCGAAAATGAAGTGTGAATTTTGCCAAGGCCAAGGGAGAGGTTTTGACGAGACACGGGTTGTCTCTTGGCCCTGCCCCGAATGCGGCGGCACCGGCCTACAACACTGCTGCGAGGGGCTTAGGGCTGATCCGGTTGTGGATGGTGGCTGGGTGGACAATCCGGCGGAAGCCGACACTTTTGGGAGGAAGAAATGACCAACCCGACCGACGAGGAAGTGCGGAAGGCCGTTGACGAACTTCGAGCCATCAAAAAGCACAGTTACGCAGACCTACTCGAACGGCTGGCTGCGGAGCGAAATGACGCTTGGCGCATCTGCGCGACTTGGCGTGAACGAGCGCATGCGGCAGAGGCAAAAAAAATCCCCGCAGCCGAAGGGGAAAGCGAATGAAGAAGTGGCCTGTGATCCGGCAAATCAGGAACTTTCGGAAATTGACACATAAAAGAATAGGCGTTGAATAAGGCTAACCAATCAACTCATTCACAAAAGCCGCCTTGCCAATTTCCAGAAGCGAAATGACTTCCGCGTCACCGCTCATAGTGCCTGATACATGAAGGTTCCCATCGGCGTCCCAGCCAATGACAATGCAATCAAGTGTGCGCCCCTTGGCGTTCTCCAAGACCTCATCGGCGGTAATATCTTCCTCGACGCCTGGGAAGGTAATCACGTTACTCATTTCTCTTTCCAGACCTTGATGCCCTTCTCAACTGATCTGCCAACGACATAGCCGCCAAGGCCGACCTTGATGATGTCCAAGAGAGCAAGTTCGATATCTTCACTGACGCCCGGCGCGGTAAAGCCTAGCCATTTGGCAACGACCAGACCAACGAAAACCAGCATCGTGATTGGTCGCCAGTTGCGCTGTATCCAACTATCACCCTTCGCCTCTGCGACGATGATATTGCCCGCAGTGTCGAGTTCCTTATTGAGCATTTGCAGAACTTGCGTTTGCAGCCCCGCTTTAATCTCAGCGGCCTTGTCCTTGTCTTCGACGGTCTTATCGACAATGTCGAATATGCCGCCAATGATATTGCCCGCAATTCCGAGTAGTGCTGGAAGTGCCATATCAATAACTCCACAAATTTGGCCGGGGGAACTCAGGCGGCGTCAGATCATCGACATGAATAAATCGACCAGACCCTTTCTGTTGGATTCCTATACCGCTGAAATGGATTATCAGGTGCGATAACAGTTTTTTAGCGTCCGCACCCTGCACACCAATATCGCAAGCGTGTCCAGTTGTGTGTGGCCCGTTTGGGCCTGTTGACGATACTTTTTGATTATGTATAGCGCATCTAAAGCCGCTAGTGATACGCATTGGCATATCAATAGCCGTTCTCACCTGTTGCAGCTTGCCCATGAATGCGGGGTCCATGTCGGCCCTTCCGCAACCGCACCGGCAGGCGAACTCTGCCTCTTTGAAATTGGAATAGTGCAACCAGTTAATCATTTCCCATCCTTCTTACGAACGATATTCAAATACTCACACCCGTCCTCAACATCAGCAAACGAGCGGATGAATTTGATGGAGTTGTTATGGTGCTTGGGGCGGATGACAAACATGATCGACGCGCCGTGCTGTTGCTCGTAGAAGCCATGCCTGTGCGCGTGATCGTCGATATATTTATAGCCTCTCGCCCTAGCCAGGGTGATGATTCTGCCGTCCGGCATTTCCTGTGTCATCAGCGCCCATGTATGGTGATGCCCTGCGACATAGATATCCGCGTCCTCGTCCATGTGAGCGGCCCTTGTTTGGCCGTGCAGCGGGTTCCACATCGAGTGACCCTTGTGATTGTGTGCAGCGTCTACACGGCACTCAACATCGCCGGGGAAAACCAAACGGAACCGCGCCCGCCAATCCACCATCGGAATGACATCGGCGTTGATGGCCTTGAGGTATTGAACGAAACCGCCGTCCATGTGGTCGTGGTTTCCTTCAAGCCAGACAATCCACGGAATGCCGCTATCCTCAAGAAACCACCGTGCCAGCTTGCGTTCCGTGGATTTGCTAACATCATTCTCGGCGTAGAGGCGCATGAGGCGACCGCCCCAGTTGTCTGCTGTGTCGCCAATGTTCACGGCGTAGCAGTTTGGCGTCTTTTTCATTAGTTCAACGTGTTCGCGCAAGAGCGGGATGTTACACCCGTTCGATCCAAGGTGCGGGTCGCCAATGACGACAACCCCGACCGGCTCCATAGATTTGAATTTGATGGGGAACCAGCGAAGCGACTTCTGGTGCTGCAAGCGCTTTTCAAAGCGCCGCTCCATCATGCCCAGAATTTCCTCGGCGCTGACATCATCGTCTGGAAAGTTTGGCAACTCTGCTGCTTGGCTGGCATCATCCAGTTTCGGCGTGATGCCCCGATCTGCCGCCATCTTCCTACGCCGCCTGACTGTGCTGTCTTCCACGCCTAACTCGGCAGCGGTTGCAGTATTGTTACCAAGACGCGCAAATGCGTTCACCGTCTCTTGCAGTTCTTCATCGCTGATAGGTTTGGCTGGCATTATCTGTACTCACATTGAGTGACGCGCTGCACATAACGACGAATAGAACAAGGATGGCTGCTAAAACATAGAGCTAAGGGATCGAAAAACGTCGAGAGCATCAAGTGTTGACAGCAATTTCACCTGTACCTTTACACGCTATTTCAACGGGTTTGAAATAAACGCAAGGCCATGCTCTTTCTGGTATATCGTCCCAATGTGCAAATACTAGGATCATTTTTTCTTAGTCATTTTTATGGGCTTGCCTGTTTTTTTGCTGGCTTTTTTTGCAGCAGCCATTCCTTTAGGCCCATAACCGTAACTTTTGTTTCCGACTTTTGGCATTAATTTTCTCCTTTATTTGGGGTGAGTGCCATTGTGCATTTTGTACATTCTATCAGAAGCCTCGCGCAGATACGTTAATTCTTTCTTAACCTCTGCAATTTCGCGTGACTGTTTGTCGAGATTAGTTGGAGATAGTATGCCGCCCAGCACACCTACCTGATGCTTGAAAACAGCCGACCCGCTTTCGATTGTGTCAAGTCTGTCACTAATCGTGTGCATTTCTTCTTGAATAGATTTGAGGTCTTCGATCACCCGCGCAAGCTGCGATTTCACAACAGCAAAAGCCCCCGCTAGTGTTGCAACGAGGCTTATAAACTGGACGAGTTCTCTGGTTCCCAGTTCCATAGTGTTATTTTCCCGAGTTACTACCAGAACACTTCCACCTCTTACGGCTAAGACGCAACGGGCTATTAGGGTTCTTTGCTGCCTTGGGGTGTTTTTTCATTTGACCAGCCGATCTTGCGCAGTATGCGTCGCCTTTTGCAGTTCCCGGCTTTACCCGTGGGCCACCCCCTTTGGCTTTGCCAGCTTGACCGTAGCTGACTTTTTTGCCAGAGGCTGTAACTTTGACTTTGGCTTTACCTTTTGCGGGTTTTATTGTCA
>Ga0208767_1000458_pt1 | contig 33442 bp, 43 predicted proteins | sample VirMetDEL_Mar_21_FD_184514 | JGI IMG/M metagenome (GOLD analysis project Ga0208767, IMG submission 184514) | Aqueous microbial communities from the Delaware River and Bay under freshwater to marine salinity gradient to study organic matter... | ecosystem: Environmental > Aquatic > Marine >... | reverse complement strand
ATAACGACCCAATTTGGAATGACTAATCAAAACCAACAATGGAGAAAAACCAATGAACGTATTATCTTTATTTGACGGAATGTCAGGAACCCAACTAGCACTCAAAAAGCTAGGTATCAAAGTTGATAACTATTACGCTAGTGAGATTGACAAGTATGCTATCAAAGTAACGCAAGCAAACTTTCCCGATACTATTCAAGTTGGCGATGTAACAAAACTAAACGTGAATAGTCATATTGACCTATTGGTTATGGGAAGCCCGTGTCAAGACTTGAGCTTCGCTTCACGTGATAAGAAAGGATTAGAAGGGGAAAGATCGGGCCTATTCTTTGAAGGGTTAAGACTTGTTAAAGCTTGTTTAGCTATCAACCCTAATTTAAAAGTATTGGTTGAAAATGTAAGAATGACTAAATCAAACCAAGACCGAATGACAAAAGCTTTATCGGATGTTATGGGTCAAGTCATTGAACCCGTAGCAATCAATTCAAATATCTTTTCGGCCCAAAATAGGTATAGACTTTACTGGACAAACTTGAATATTCCAACGCTACCAAAAGATAAAGGGATAGTTATGAAAGATATTTTAGAAACTAATGTTGATAGTAAGTATCTAGCAGGCGAAAGCTTATTAAAGAATTATGTTGGCGGTAATCAGTTAAACCCTAACTATAAATCGCAAGCTAATACTATACACGATCATAACAAGAAAGGCCCAACATTGTGTGCGGGAACTCATGGCTATGCAATTGGATACATAGCTAATAACTATTTTAAATATGGGAATATGGAAAAGCTTTTTAATGTAGAATTAAAATATTCTAAAGACGGATTATGCCACGTAGGTAATGCGGATCTAAACGGACAAGATGCTATCAAGCGTGTTTATCATGCCAACGGTAAATCACCTACATTAACTACAATGCAAGGTGGTCATCGTGAACCTAAAGTTTATATTGATAACTTACAGTATCGTAAGCTTACTCCACTAGAATGCGAGCGATTGCAAACAGTTCCCGATAACTATACGAACCATGTAAGCAATACCCAACGCTATAAGATGCTAGGTAATGGATTTACAATCGATACAATTTGTCATATTTTAACTGAACTAAAATAATTAATCTTAACTCATAGGAGAACAAACCAATGACTATATCAAACAAAATCAAGACAATCACCGAAGAAGATAAGCTAGTAATTAAATCCCGCCATAGTGCAAAAATGAAGATTGCATTAGCTACCAATAAAGACGGATCTCTTAATTGGTCTAAATTGCCTAAGCTTGTCACGACTAATACCAAGTTAGAAAAGCATAGCGATGATATCAAATATCTTACAGCAGGATTTCAATTAGCACCTACATGGGTATCAGGATATAACACGTGTGCTGGTGCTAGTCTTGGATGTGCAAAAGCTTGTCTAATGTTTTCTGGTCATGGTCAAAGACATATGGTTCACGATGGAAACCATACGGTATTAATTGCTCGCATCACTCGTACCATTCTATGGTTTGATTATCGTGATCAATTCATAGCGCAAGCTTTAAAAGAGATTGAAGCAATGAAAAGAAAAGCTTTAAGACTTCATGCAAAGACCGCATTTCGTCCTAATGTAATTAGTGATATCAATTTCTATGTCTTGTTTCCTAAATTATGGGATATGGGATTAGATGCAATCTATGATTACACAAAAGTAATTAAGCATACTAAGCTTAATCTTATCGGGCGTTATAGTGTTACTCTATCGCGTACTGAAGATACTACAGATAATACTATACACGACGCTATTAAATCGGGCGTTAACGTGGCTGTAGTGTTCGATACTAAAAAGGGTCAAGACTTGCCTATCAAGTATCTAGGTCATCGTGTTATAGACGGCGATCTAACTGATAACAGGTTCTTAGATGATCGGGGCGTGATAGTGGGATTGCGTGAAAAGAAAACAGGTAACACCGATACAACAGGTTTTGTTGTAAATGTTTGAGATAGTAGTAACGGCGATAATGATAACAGTGTTTATTGTTATCGCCATAATGAGCATAGTAATATCTAGATGATAGGAGACTAAGACAATGACTAATAAAGAAATTTGTAGATTATTTGACAACAATATTAATATGACATTAAAAGAACTTTCAAGGATAACTGGTAAATCAATAAGACAATTAAAAGAAATTTTATTAGGAGACTAAGACAATGGCATATATTAAAATAGAGATACCAACAGAATGCAAAGAGTTTAATAAATTAGATTGTGAAGAGTTAGAGCAATTCATAAGAGATAAACAATCAGATAGAGTAGCCAATGATTTAACTACTAAGATAAAAAACACATTCGGCAATAGAGCCAAAGAAGTTGAAAGTAGAATATTTGATATAATCCAATTACATAAATTTCTAGACAATAAAGAAGGGATCTAAACAATGAAACGAATTAGAGTTAAACTAAAAGAGATTAAACATCTTTTAAGCCTTAATACTGATGCTGTAAAACATGGTTTAAGCGAGGGATATTTTCAACAATCCAGACCAGAAACAATTATTGATTGGCATATCAATAAAACCAGGAAAATCATGCACGAACAATTGAGGGACGTACATAATGTCTAATTTATCCGATGCAATTACAGAGATGATCTGGACGGCAGCCCATAATAATAAAGATTATGGATTGAAGGAAGCCAAGGTATTATCTGAGACTTTGAAAGTACCAGTTAAAACTATAATGAAAATTATAGAACATGGTAGAAGAACGCCAAAAGGTGTTGACTGGGAAATTGTAAAGAGTAGGAAGATAAACTAATGATGTATCTTATTATATGGTTTTGTGTTAGTACAATATTAATAAACATATAGGAGAGTAAAATGGATTTAGATAAATTTACATTAATGAGTAAATTAAAACCAGTAGATAGATGGCGTTTAGAAAATATGTATGATGGCCCAATACCTATAGAAGTAATTAAAGGTAAGCTTGCATCGTATGAAGGTGAGCCAGACATTGATAATGCTTATGGGTATAAGGGTGCTGCCGTAGATCCTAGAAATGAGATAGACGATGATTGATATTCTAATAGATGTGATTTTCAGTAATGAGTTTTTTATAATCATGTGCTGTTTCGGATGTATTGCAGTATATACTTTAGTTAAGATTTACAACGATAAATGGGAAGGATAAATAATATTTGTTCGTGGGTTTACATTAATTATAAAATATAGTATAAAGAATTAACAAAGAAAGGATTAAAAATATGAATGTAAAACAAGCCTTAGAAATCCAGGCAACACTAACAGGATGCAAAATTCCAGAGGATTTAGCCACTGCATTAACTGAAACTTGCAGGGTAAATAGTAGAGGTGGAGCAGTAATGTTAGCGGATATGAATTTAGTATATATAATTAGAGCATACTTAAAGGAGCAAAGAAATGGCTAGAACTACAACAGTAATCCAGAGAACTAATCGTTTCACTGGTGAGAAGGATGTAGTAGAGATTGAGAATAAAGCAGCATCCGCAGGTGGTGATGTAAATGGTAGGGTATACAAGCAGTACTTTACAAAGACTATCAAGTATCGGTATAAGTTATTAGGAATCCGTGGAACAACAGGTGGAAGATTTGTAGCATGAAGATTACACAAATCAATAGAGATGTTTGTAAGCAACTTAGAGTTGATATGAACGAAGCAATCCGATCTAAACTAGAAGAGTATGGGTTGGAAGGAGAGTTCTTAAACGGTTCTTTCGATAATGAATTAGTCACATTCAAAGTTGATATAAAGATTGCAGGAGCAATGGATAAACGTGATAAGAAATTATCAGATAGTCTAACTTGGTATGCTAAATACATAGCAGAAGAGTTAGGAGTAAATAAAGATGATATACTCAACAAAGAATATCGTATGGGTGTAACCCGATATAAACTTATAGGGTATAACTCTAAAGCTAAAGCTTATCCGATAATTATGCAGGATATAAAAACTGGTAAGAAATATAAGTTTGAGGAAATTATGATTAGAAGAGCTTTTATGGAGCGAGTAGCATGAGGATGGGATCAGTAGAACACTTTGAGAAACTCTATAAAAGAGTTGGCTTAGTAACATTGGGTGATGACAAGAAGATTGCCTACCAGGAAGAAGAGATCTTAGCATTAATGAAAGAGAAGCGAATGCTCTGTAATATCATAGATAGACAAGAGAAAATAATAGAGAAACTAGGAGGTAATAAATGAGTATAGATCACATTGGTACTAGCACATTACTTAAACATCCTGTATACTCTCCAAGTGGAGATTTGAGAGTACATGAGAGTAAGCTTAGTCATGCACATAAAGCGCAATCAAATGTACCAGTTCCTCCAGTAGAGAAAGCAGACTTCCTGCAGCCGACTAAAGATAATTCAAAATCAATAGGTAAACTTATAGACATAAAGGTATAAACAATGAGTGATTTAACAAGCTATCAAACGTGGACACGTTCAACTGCAATTTATGACAACCCAATTATCTACCCATCACTTGAGTTAGCAGGTGAGGTAGGGGAAGTTTGCAACCAAGTCAAGAAGATCTATAGAGATGATAAAGGTATTGTCTCTCCAACTAGGAAGACGGATCTAGAAAGAGAGTTAGGTGATGTTCTCTGGGCATTAGCTAGATTGATTGATGATCTAGGTTTAGACTTTAACAAAGTAAAAGAGTATAATGTTATGAAGCTTGAAGATAGAAAAGCTAGAAATGTTATCGGTGGATCAGGTGATAACAGATAAACGGCCTGTATCTGATATTATAGACGAGTGGTTGGAGACTTTTGATGAGTGGGAAGAAGAAAACATTGATCAAGAGATCCAACCCTATCGCAAAAGATCTGAGGACATCAAAATATCAGACCAGAATAATTAAAAATAAAAAGAAAGAGGTTAAGAATGATCCACGATTTGATAGACGATCTATTCTTGAGTGATGGTGAAACTAAACGTATCAACTGCCCAAACTGTGCAGGGATAAAAACATTCACCATAACTTCTAAGGATGGTTTAGTAATCTGGAATTGTTATAAGGCATCGTGCAATGCTAAAGGTGCTACTACTGTAGCTATGTCTAAGGATGCATTAGTAAATCGAATAACCAAACCAGTTGAACTTACAAAGAAAAGAGTAGTGCCACTAGTAGTGCCGTCCCATTTTTCTTCATACTTTCCAGAGAAGATGGTGAGATATATGGATAAGAATAATGTAACAAAAGCATGGCGAGAGGGAAGGGTAGAACTATTCCATGATGTTGTTCAAGATCGTGCAGTATTTACTATAGCATCAGCAGGTAGAGCAGTTGATGCAGTAGGTAGAGCATTGAGTAGAGGAACCAAGTGGCATAAGTATGAGAACACTGGTGAACCATTCATTGCAGGATATGGCGAGACTTTATACATTGTAGAGGATGCAGCCAGTGCTTGTGCGATCAGTCATTATGGTACTGCTATGGCTTTACTTGGTACTGATCTATCAGACAGAGCAATAGGTATAGCTAAAGGATATTCTAATTGCGTTATCTGTTTAGATAAAGATGCAAGTAGGAAAGCTTTATCGTTGACTAAAAGATTAAAACAGTTTACTGAAACAACTATGAAAGTATTAAAGTATGATCCCAAAGAATATCCACAAGGAGTATTAGTATGATGGCAGATATTGTACCATTCAATGAATCACCTAAACCAGAGGATAGCGTAGCTAATATGTTGCTAGAGTTATTTCTTAATCATAATTTCTGGCGCGATCATAACCATATGATATCAAAAGATTATTTTGAAAAAGAAAGTAAGAAGATCTTTGATGTAGTAAATAACTCTCACTCTAAGTATGAAAGAGATTTAACTGTAGCTGAAGTCGAAGCATTAATATTTGCAGAGAACCCCATGCTTACTGGTTCGCAACGTGCAGCCATACTTGATATTACAAGAAGAATGAAGGGTGAGATCAAGCCAGACATAGGTTCAGATATACTTCAGTCTGCATTCAGGGAACATCTAGGACAGACTATAGCTAACTTAGGGTTGCAGTTAATGGATGGATCTATCAAGAGTTTAGAACCTATTCAAGAACTACTAGATCAATATGAAGGTGGTATAGAAGTTCAAGATGATATAGGTTTTATATCAAAAGAATGGGATGATATGTTTAATCCTACCAAACAAACTTATCCGTGGACTTGGAATCTTTCTCAACTGCATATGCTATGTCCAGGAATAGGTGCAGGAACTTTAACTACTGTGTTTGCATTGGTTGAAACTGGTAAGTCTGCATTTGCTGTAAGTACTGCATTTTCTCCTAGAGGTTTTGCTGATCAAGGTGCAAGGGTACTCATGGTATGTAATGAAGAACCTGCTGAAAGAACTATGACAAGGGCAGGTTCTGCTTACTCTGCATTAGAAGTAGATGAAGCTATGACTGACGGGGTTATGGGTAAAACTTCATGGGCAAAAGTAAAAGATAACATTGAGATGATTAACAGTGACAAGTGTGAATCAATGGAGAAGCTTAACTCAATCATAGCAAGGTCAGGGCCATTTGATATTGTGATTATAGATCAGTTAGATAAGATGCAAGTAGGTGGTACTTTTCCCAGAGATGATCTAAGGTTAAGTGAGATATACATTAAGGCTAGAACCATAGCTAAGAAACATGAGTTAGCATTGATTGCTGTATCTCAGGCTGATGCTACTGCTGATGGTAGAACATCACTAAGGTTTACTCAGATGGCTAACTCTAAGATAGGTAAGGCAGCCGAAGCTGATGTTATCATTGGGATTGGTAAAGAGAATACAGAAGGTAAGGATGATAACTTCTTGAGGTATTTACACGTGTCAAAGAACAAATTAGGAGGGTCACATGGTCGCGCTACAGTACGTATCGAACCAAAAATATCAAGATATGTTGATTGATAGTACATTTTTTACTTGACATACCTTAAAATTCATGATATATGGGTGAGTTATCAGCTTTAGAGAACCCCTATATACTATATAATAATATATAATATAATACTATATAAGGATATATATAATGCCTAAAAGAAAAAATTCAGGAACTAATTATACTTCAAAAGGTGAGAGAAGGAACGTAAAGAAATCAGTATTAAAAGCAGTTAGGCGTGATCGTAGTGTTATAGATCGTGTGTTAGATAAACAGGCAGCAGGATTAAAACGATGACTGACTATGCAGTCGTATTAGATCTTGAAATAGATTTAGGAGGGGATCGTAAAGATCCCTCACCATACAACAAGGATAATACTTTCGTAGCATTAGGCTATACATTAAGATCTCCTCATGGTTATCTTCTTAATGGTAATACTGAAGTAGTTATTTTGAATGTAGAAGATAATAATTTTACTGAGTTTAATACTTTCAAACGTGTATTAAGTAATGCAAAGTATGTCGTGGCTCACAATGCTAAGTTTGATGTTGCGTGGCTGCGTGAGATTGGTATTGATTGTGATGTAAAGATTATTGATACCATGATTAATGAGTATGTATTGAGTAAAGGTGTTCGTAATAAACTAAGTCTTGAGGCATTATCTCATAAGTATGATTCTGTAAGGAAGCAGGATGTACTAAAGAATATGCTTGATAAAGGTATGAACTATAGTGATCTTCCTAAAAATCTACAGATCTCCTACTTACGTGATGACATACTAGCTACGGCTGATATATTCCAGAAGCAAGAAAGATTATTTAGAGAAAATGAAAACTATTCTCTGCTACCTATAAGAGATCTTATGTGTGAGTTTTGTTCTGTATTAACAGACATAGAACGATCAGGTATGGCTATTGATCTTAGTGTACTTGATCAGGTTGATGCAGACTATCAGAAAGAACAAGAAGAACTTACTAGGTATCTTCAGACAGAAACCAGGAAACTTATGGGCGATAAGGATATAAACTTATCTTCTCCTGAACAGTTATCTACTGTTGTATATTCATGCAATCTTACAGATAAGAAGCTCTGGAAAGAGGTAATGGATATAGGTGTAGATGATAAGGGGAAGCCTAAGAGAAGACCTTACATGAAGGATGAGGGTTTCAGATCAGCATTTAAATCCTGCTTCAGTGTTGCGTTTAAAACCAGAGCGATTAAGTGTGGCAGCTGTTATGGTAAAGGACACTATTATAAAGTTAAGAAGAACGGAGAGAAGTTTAAGAAACCTACCAAGTGTGAGTACTGTGAAGGACTAGGTGTACTTTATTTAGAAGTAGATGAGGTAGCAGGGTTACGGATCAGACCTAAGTTAGAACTAGCATCAGCAGGTGGGTTTAAGACTGATAAGATAACACTCACAGAACATCTTAGAACTACTACAGATCCTGATGTAAAAAAGTTTCTTGAATCACTGATCAGACTATCAGCTATAGATACTTATCGTGCATCATTTATTGAAGGTATAAAGAAGGGTATGAAATCAGATGGTTTACTTCATTCTAATTTTAATCAGTGTATTACTTCAACTGGTCGTTTAAGTAGTTCTAATCCCAATCTACAGAATATGCCTAAAGGTAGATTGTTTCCAGTTCGTAAGGCATTCGTAAGTAGATTTAAAGGAGGTACACTTGTCGAAATTGATTACTCTCAACTTGAGTTTAGAATTGCAGGAATACTCGCAACTGATGAAACAGTTAAACGAGAAGTCGAATCTGGCTTTGACGTTCACGCCTACACTGCCAAAGTCCTCTCCGACAATGGAGAAGTTACTGACAGAGGAGCAGCAAAAGCTTCCACCTTCCGTCCATTGTATGGTGGAACTCAAGGAACTCCTGCTCAACAAATTTACTTCAAAGAGTTCTTTGGAAAGTATCAAGGCATCTTTAAGTGGCATGACAAGCTCCAGAACGAAGCCATCTCAACCAAAGTAGTGACAACTGCTACAGGTAGACAGTTTAGTTTCCCTGACTGTGAGAGAAACAGATCAGGTAATGCTAACTTCAAAACACAGATAGTAAACTATCCTGTTCAGTCTGTAGCTACAGCAGAGATTGTACCATTAGGTGTGATATTATTATTTAACAAACTGAAAGAGAAAGGATTACAAAGTGTAGTAATCAATACAGTACATGATAGCGTCTTGATTGATACTCATCCAGATGAGATAGATATAGTTAAGGAGATAGGCCCACAGTGTTTGTTAGATGCACAAGAGGAAGCAAAGAAACGCTTTGGTTTACCTGACTACATACCTTTAGAAGTAGAGATGTCTCGTGGAAATAATTGGATGGATCAACAAGATTTTAATTGACAAAATAATAAAAGTATGCTATAAGCATCATTCATTTAATGAAAGGGGATTCGTATGAATCAATTAATGAATATAGACGGTAATTCTACTGATCTATCGGCCTTGTATTCTACCATGAACTCAGGGCCAATACTAGCTAGGGCCAGGATTAATAAGGATAGCACTACAGATATAGATGGAGATATGGTAGAGGGAATACCTGCACCATCTATAGGACTATCTCATCCTGATCTTGGAGAAGTATTTGCTAAAGATACTTACTTCAGAATATTTCTAGACACAATGCAGACTTCTGTATTTGATTCCGATATTCAGAAGTTTTCTAATATGTCTCAGCATTTCAAGCAGTTCTCTGATACTGCATTAGATTGGGATGGTGGTGATAAGTGTGGATGGATACCTTCTAAGCAACGTGAGAAGTTACGTGCAGTTGATCCAGTAGCATACGCTACAGCATCTAAGGCTAAGTTATATAGAAATATCTTTGGTCTAATACGTATGGATAAACCTACGGCTGCATCAGGTGATAAGGTAGAGATAAAGGATGTTCCTTTTCGTATGAAGCTAGGACCATCTAACTTTATGGAGATCAGTAAAGTTATGACTAGCATGATTAGGCAACAGTCTATGCCTCTTAACTTTGATATGAAGGTTGGTTATGAGTTAAAGAAAACAGGATCAAACAAATACTTTGTCCTGAAGTATACCCCTTTACTTGGAGAACATCATCCCCTAACTGATGAGACTAGGGGGTACATTACTAACTTCATTGATCTTGTTAAGGTAGAGAATGATCAGGTAGCAGAGAAGATGCGAGAGAACATGGTTCCTGCTGGAATTAAAACTGATCTTGATGACTTACTCAATGACGAGATCCCACTATAAGATGGATCTTCAAACAAAGATTGATACTTACCTTGCTGGTGATCCTAAAATTCCAGATGACATAGTGTTTCGTGCTAGTCAGATGTTTAATAGTAAGTTAGGTAAGTTTAATTTTAAGAGAAAGGGGGGAGCTAAACTTCCCTCTATGTCTCAGGTAGGCAAACCATTCTGCCAGTTACACGCAGAGAAACTAGGTTGGCCCAAAGCTCCTGAGTCAAACTCTTTTCGTATTAAAATGTTATACGGAGATATGACTGAAGTAATTGCTGTAGCTATCCTGTTAGCAGCAGGTGTAGAAATAGTAGATTTAAATAAACGAGTAGGTTACAAAACTCCTGATGGAGATTACATTAATGGAGAACTTGATTTAATCATTAAAGATGGTAATGGTTATTCTCTATGGGATATAAAAAGTGCATCAAGATTTGCTTTTGAAAAGAAGTTTGCTTCTTATGAAGCACTGAAAGAAAATGATGACTTTGGATATTGCGCTCAGTTGTTTGGTTATACTAAGGCTGAGAGAGAAGAGACTCCAGAAATAAAAGCAGGTGGTTGGATAGCTGTTAGTAAAGAATCAGGTGAAATGAAAATAGTTCAAGCTAATCCTGATGATGAAGAGAGCTATACTAATAAGATAGAAGATACTATTAATCGTTATAAGGAAGCAACAGAGGATAACTTTGTACGTGGATTTACTGATGAAGAGGAGTTCTTTTATCGTAAACCAACAGGTAATAGAAAACTAAGTATGACTTGTTCTTATTGTAGTTTTAGATATACTTGTTGGCCTGATCTAAAATATGAACGCAACCCTAAATCAAAGTCAGCAAATGCCTACCACCACTACACGGTCTTCAAGTAGAATAAGTGTAGCGTCTGCTAAAGCTAAAGGACGCAAGCTTCAACAGTGGGTACGTAATTACCTTCAACAGCATCTTAAAGGTGTCGAGGATGATGATATTACGTCAACTCCTGGTGGAGTTAATGGACCTGATATAGGTCTTAGTCCTTTGGCACGTAGATTGTTTCCTTGGACAGTTGAATGCAAAGCAAGATCATCCTTTGCTGTATATGCTGCCTTAGAACAAGCAGAGACTAATATGATGAAAGCTACAAAACCTGTAGCAATATTAAAAGGTGATCGAAAACGTCCGTTAGCACTAATGTATGCTGATGATTTTATGGAGTTGACAGTATGTCCGACAAAGAAGAAGACGAAGAAATAGCACACGAAATACTTATACCTGACAATACGTATGGAGTATTTTGTACACTTGATAAGAAACGTAATGAACTTCAGATATACGATGGTAACTTTAATGGTTCTGATATGATTGAAAACATTGGTATTAGAATTAGAGAAGTATTAGAAAGTGTAGTTGAAGAAGCATCTATAAGATTAGCAGAAGAGTATAATATAAAACCAGCTAAAAAGATAGAAAAAATAGAAGGTAACATCGTATACGCTAACTTTTCAAAAAGGTTACATTAATGATTCCAAGAGAGATAATATTAAAAAAAGCAAGTGAACTTATTACAGGAGATAGGGATAAGGAGTACGGAGATGCATTTACTAACTTCAATGATATAGCACAAGGATGGAGTCTCATATTAAAAAAACACGTAACCAGAGAAGATGTAGCACTGTGTATGGCATGGGTTAAGATGGCAAGATTAGCTAAGAACCCTACTCATCAAGATAGTTGGGTTGATATAGCAGGTTATGCAGGTTTAGGAGGAGAGATAGGATCGATGGATGCTGTAACTAAATTAGAAACTGCCAGACAACAAGATGTTTTAGCTAAAGTTGAAGCTGAAGTAGATTGGCAATTGTGAGATAATATGGTAGTATCTATTTATATAAATGCCCAGATAGATAGTGATGCCTGTTGGGTTCCTGTTGATGGTAAGGCAGGATTAGAAGAAGACATGAAAGAGTTAATATCATCTGCTGTTTCAGATGCTCTGGAAGGTATAGTCATAGATAATATAAAGGTGGTAGTAAACGATGACATTTAAATCAAACATGAATCCAATGTTCAGATCCAAATTCTCTGAAGATATATTTAACTTAAAGTACGCACACACTGGTTGCGATACGTGGGAGCAGTTATCTAGGGTACTTGTAGAAGATGTATGTGGTAACTTACGTGCAGGTGAAGAAGCTTTGATGCGTAAGGAAGAACGTAAAGAACTACAGAAGTATATAACAGATCTCAAGTTTGTTCCTGGTGGTAGATATATTTATTATGCAGGAAGAGATAGAAGATTTTACAATAACTGTTTCCTATTATCTGCTGAAGAAGATACAAGAGAAGATTGGGCAAATCTAAGTTGGAAAGCAGAATCATGTTTGATGACTGGTGGAGGTATTGGAGTAGATTATTCTATCTATCGTGAGTCAGGAAGATCTTTAGGTGGTTCAGGTGGATTAGCATCTGGCCCGATACCTAAGATGCAGATGATCAACTCTATAGGTGCTAATGTAATGCAGGGAGGATCACGTAGATCAGCCATGTATGCATCACTTAACTGGAAGCATAATGATATCCCTAGCTTCTTAACTGCTAAGAATTGGGGTGATATGAATGTTGGTACTACAGGATTTACCTTTAAAGATATTAAAGAACAAGACTTTAACTTCCGCGCACCTTTAGACATGACTAACATCAGCGTTAATTATGATACTGAATGGTTGATGAACTATTGGAAGACAGGTGATGTTGGTGAAGTGTTTATGAAGAATGTTGAACAGGCATTAACTTCTGCTGAACCAGGATTTAGCTTTAACTTCATGGAGAATGAAAAGGATACTCTTAGAAATGCTTGTACAGAAGTTACTTCTGCTGATGACAGTGATGTTTGTAATCTGGGTAGTGTCAATCTTGGACGCATTGATTCACTTCAAGAGCTTGCTAGAGTCGTTGAACTTGCTACTAAATTCTTAATCTGTGGTACGCTAAGAGCAGAACTACCTTATGCTAAAGTGTATAAAGTTAGAGAGAAAAACAGAAGACTAGGTTTAGGTCTTATGGGTATGCACGAATGGTTAGTTAAACGAGGAGAGAAGTATGAAGTTACCCCAGAACTACACAAGTGGTTGTCAATCTATAAAGGTGTCAGTGATAACATCTCTAAGGAATTTGCTGACGAGTTATCCATATCAAGACCAGTTGCGAACCGCGCTATCGCTCCTACTGGTAGTATTTCTATACTCGCTGGTAGCTCCAGTGGAATAGAGCCTATCTTTGCTGTAGCATATAAGCGTAGATACTTAACAGGTGGTACTAAGTGGAAGTATCAATATGTTGTAGATTCCGCAGCACAAGAATTAATTGATATGTACGATGCTGATCCTGATAAGATTGAATCTGCACTAGACTTAGCAGACGATTACGAAAGAAGAATTAAGTTTCAAGCAGATGTGCAAGACTACGTAGATATGTCTATTAGTTCTACCATCAATCTGCCTTCTTGGGGATCTAAGTTTAATAATGAGGATACTGTAAGTGATTTTGCTAATACACTAGCATCATATGCACATAGATTACGTGGATTTACAGTGTATCCAGATGGTTGCCGTGGTGGTCAGCCTCTCTCTGTAGTACCTTACAGTGAGGCAGTAGATAAGTTAGGAACAGAATTTGAAGAAGCCGTTGAGACACATGATATCTGTGAAATTACCAACTCAGGAGGGGTTTGTGGCGTATAAAAGAAGATACCCTTTTCCTATGAGGGATATTCTAGAACAGGGTAGGAACGGATTTAGGAGGAACAAAAACAATCCGTTTCCTCCTACTTCTGATAGAGCAAGGGAATGGCAACGAGGCTACAATAAGGAGTACTATAGATGCCTGAACCAGAGAAAACTCTAGTAGGTAAGCAGGGTGAATTTATAATACTAGCAAACTTATCTGAGATGGGCATATCTGCTTATCATATAGATGCAGCCGACACAGATATTGTTTGTATTTCTCACACTGAACGTCCTATTAGAATACAAGTTAAGGCTATGGTATCTAACATAGGAGAAACATTTAGAGTTAGAAAAAGACACAATCATTACTATGATGAAAACTCTTTTGAGATAGTAGCTTGTGTTATCCTAGATACAAAAGAAATATACTACCTTAATTTTAAAGCAATCAAATCTATATACGGTGATGGAGGATCAGTTACTGTTAAAAAACTAAGACAGTTTACTTATGGACTTACAGTAGAAGAATGTTGGAATAAAGCAGTTAAAAAATATTATCCTGGATTTTTAATAGAGGAACGTAAAGATGAAAGCTACCTTAGTAGACTCAATGGGAACGGATCTAACAGTAGTCAATGCAGCGAGGGTCAGCTTCAACAAGGAGTCCTCTTTTAGTGTATCAGAGATGGGTGTGTTTCTTAATGCAAAGGATCAGAAGTTATTAGACTTCCTTGCAAGAAATGAACACTTCACACCCTTCACACATTGCATGATAACAATGCGAGAGAAAGTACCTCTCTTTGTAGCTAGACAAAGGTTCAAACATACTGTTGGATTTAGTTATAATGAAGTTAGTAGAAGGTATGTAGATGATCTTCCTGAGTTCTTTATACCTACAGAGTGGAGAAAGAAAGCTGATGATAGGAAGCAAGGCTCATCAGAAGAAACTATAGATATAAATCCATATAACGTTATGATAGATGCATATGTTCAGTCTATTAATAAAGCTAAGTGGACTTATATACATTTACTAGGTATGGATGTTTGTCCTGAACAAGCTAGAATGGTTCTACCTCAGTCAACATACACTGAGTATTATGTAACAGGATCATTGTATGCTTGGGCTAGGGCATATAATTTACGCAGTGAATCTACTGCACAACAAGAGATACAAGATTTAGCAAGTCAATGGCATGATATTATATTACCATTGTTTCCTGAAAGTTGGATATCTCTAATAACTAACCTTAAAGGAGGTTAAGATGACTAAAATACTTACAGGAGGTTTAATTGGTTTATGTTTGCTTATGTTCAATGTTTCCACATCGTATAGTCAAGCACCAGAAAGAGCAGGGTGCAAAAGTCTGGAAGAGGCTAAAACGTATATTCAAGATAAACACGGAGAACAAATCGTATTTCGTGGAATATCATCCAGAGGACACATAACATTTATATTTAACAATACTACATCTGGAACCTGGACTGCTGCAATTATACGTCCTGAGAACTCTCAGTTACTATGTTGGGTAGATTCAGGCTCAACAGGTGAAATTATAAAGAAAAAAGATGAAATTAAGTGGTAATTTAGGGCAAATCCTCTGAGAGCCATTTTAAGCTAGGCTAGAGAGGATGTAGGTAAAATCTGGACACTACCTACCAGAGACATTGCTTACACCCTCTTCTACCTTATCCTACGAGGTCATTTTTTTAAGAATTGAGTAAAAAATGTGGAAAGACCACAAAGGAATACAAATTATTACCAAAACCCCATTATATACCGTTGATTGGTATATCAAGTGGGTATCGAGTATAATACTAATGGTTTCTACAGTACTAACTGCCAACAACATCTTCCCATTGAACTTGTATTTCCATTCAATAGGTATTGGTGGTTGGTTAATTGTAGGGATGTTATGGAATGATAGAGCATTAATGGTTATAAATGCATTTGCTCTAGCTACGCTACTGACAAGTTTATTTAGAATACACTTGACAATGTAGGGAGAATGTGATATGTACTACAAAGTAGTAGTAACAAAACCAGAAGGCAATAAAACCAGTAATGGTTTTGCTTTGTTAAAAGATGCTAAGAAATATGCTAGAAAGTATTCTTGGCCTAATGATCGAGTCCAATTGATAGAAGAGAATGAGGACGAGATAAATATGTTGTATGATTATATTGTAGAAGATTGGAGTAAGAAATGATTAATGAAAATAGTTCTAAAGTAAAGTTACTAATAGGTTTATCTATAACTGCATTAATGCTAATCAGTGCTATAGGGTTTAGTTATGCAGACAGTAAGAAATGGATACATGACAGTTCATGCCCATATGATAATGTTACAGGTAACTACATAGATTCTTATGGCAATGAGTATGCTTACGGAACTATGGAGACTGCATCTAATTGTGCATTTCTTGGATCACTACCTAAAATAGTACAAGATAGATTAGGAGTGCTTGGAGATCTGAAAACAATTGAGGACTCTAGGCTTATACTAAAGCTAAATAAAAACGTAACTTAGAAAGACTTGGGGGAATTAATTTTCCCCCTTATCTTTTGGTGAACCCTGCACCGAAATACAAGCCAGTGATTGCAGCGACTAAGTTTGTATCTAATGGGGTAATTACAAAGCCTTGAAATGATTTCCACATCATAGCCTTATCTGGGCCAAACATCCAATTCATAAACCCACCTTGTAGCTCTGCATAACCTACAGTAACCATCCAAGGATGTTCTGGATATATCAGTGGTACTATCTTAGGTAGCACGATAATAGAGAATACAGCAGACAATGCTATTATTCTCCTGGTCCATGCAAAGTGTACATCTTTTACACCATGTTCTCTTGCAGAAGCAACGATCTTGCTTTCTTCTGTTAGGGCGGCTATATACATTTTGTTAGCCTCTTGCTTAGACTTAATGTTCTGCCCCCATATGCTCATAACACCACCTAATACGGTTGATGCTAAAAGCGTAAATATCTCCATTGGGAATCCACCCATAGTTATCTCCTTATAATCCTAATGCTACCATTTGTCTATTTATAGAACCACCTCTGTTTAAATCAGTCCAAGGTGTACCATCTTTTTTTGTTTTTGCTACAGCATTTTTTGCCAATACTAGTGGTCCTATTTGTATTACTTCATCTGCTGATGCAATAGGTGTATGAACAGGTAATCCATCTGCACCTTTTCTAACATAGAAACTAGTTTGTCTTCTAGGATCAAAAGATAGTTGAACCCACTCAGGATCATTTAATATCTCACTAGCTTTTTTTCTAATTCTTTCAGAATCTAAATCTTTTACTGTACCCATAACAGTAGCATAAGGTGTTTTATTATGTCCTGTTGCAATTTTTTGTCCAAGCCCTTCTGCAGCCTTAAATTCAACGTGTCCTTTTTTAGAATCTGGTGCATAATGTATAGCTTTACCATATATTGATGTTCTGTTTCCTTTTGCATTTTTTATTTGAGGACTAAGCAGTGTTACAATCCAAGTATCATGGTCTAGATAAGCAGGAATATCTAATCTACCCTGCACAGGATCTCCTACTTTTAATGGTGATCTTTTTACATTAAGTTTTTTAGTAACCTCTTCAGGTAACTGAAATAAACCTTTTTCTCTTTGAGAATTGTTTAATGCAAAAACCACTGCTTTATCTGTAGGTTGTCTGGGTAACTCATCAAAACCTCGTACAGGTTTATATTTATCTATAGAACGTAAATGTTCTTCTCTAGGAATTTCTTTATTAATAAGTTTTTTAGCTGATGCTTCTAATTCAGGTGTTCTTACACTAAGATCAATATTATTACTTTTTTTAATAACTTTAACTTCAGCTTGCCAATCTTCGACATTATTAAATCTATCTGCATCTTCTATACTTTTAGCATAGGTTTTTGTTGCATCATCTGCAACTACCTCGTCAGCAGATATTACTTTACCCTTAACAGGCTTACCTTTAACAGCTTTACCAATTACGTTACTAGGCATTCCTGGTATTGCTCCAGCAGTTCCTAATACCATTAATAATGCAGCCTTACCTATATTACCTTTATCATATTCATTTACAGAATCTTTTACATTTTGAGGTAAATTTTTTATTGCTTCATATGTTCCCACTGGAGACATATCCACACCAATTTGAGTTAATGTATTAGCTAAATTTTTAACTTCTTCTTCTGTTACTGATTTAGAATCTTTAGTTGTAAGAGGTACTTTATTAGATGATCTAGGAATTAATCTACCTTCTGGAGCTAATCCTAATTCATCCATTTGATCTTCAACTTTATATTCTTGAACAAACTCAGGATCAATATCAGAAAACTCAGTAGTCTCATCAGAAACAAACTCAGGATCAATATCCTCTACGAAACCACCTTCAGCAAACTTCAAATCATCTACACCTGAAGATGTTTTCATGTTGTATCTTCTAGCAGTTTTTTGTAATGTAGTAAAATCTCTTTGACCTAATGAGCCTCTTTTAGTAGCAATTGATTTTATTTCTTCTAATATAGCCTTTTGTTTATCTGAAGCTTCTTTATTTTTTTGTTCATCTACATATGTTAATATATTATCTAAATTTTCTTGTGGGTATCTTTGTTTGTATATTTCAGCAGCATCAGAAAAATCATCAGATGATACACCTTTTCTAAAATTAGCTAAGTAATGCAGGTTAGGTCTTGCTGCTTTAACCATAGCATTTGCTAATTGTCTTACATTATTAAATGTTTTATCAAGTCTATCAACTCTTAATGCTTTTAAAAGTCTAGGAGGAACATTTGCTGAACTCTTACCAAAAAAGATATTATCTAATATCCTACGTTTTTCTTTAGGAGGTTTATTAAAATACTCTGGATCATTTAAAAATGGTTCTACTATCTTTGTAGATATTTCACCTAATGCCTTTTTGTATGCATAGTTATATTCTGGAACCCTTGTACCTGCTCCAGTTTTATATTCTGGTATTCCTAACTTAGATAACTCTTCCCCTACAACAGTTTTTCTTGGAGCTACTGTTGCACCTGAGAATTGTTTCTGTATAGGTGCATCTACAGGTCTAGGTGTTTGTTCAGAAGTTCCTGATATAAATTCAGGTGTATCAGCGAATACAGCTTTCTCAAAAGGCGTACCTCTAAATACATTCTTTGCTACCTCATCTACCATCCCTTGAAATACAGGAGCTTCTATTTCAAAATCTATTCCAAATGCATTCTTCTGCATTCTTCTTTCAATTTGTTCACTGCCTGTAGCAGATTGAATAAGATCTTGAATAGGTCTTGTAGGAGTTGCATATCCACCAAGGAAGTATCCTAAAACACTACCAAGTGATTTACCAAAGTCTTTAGCTGCTAATGGATCATTATCCATATTAGATAATCTTTGATATCCATTACGTGCAAAGTTACCCAATGCACCTGCTCTAACTGTAACACCTAATACAGCTTCTGAACCACCTATGACATATTCTTGAGTAATAGGTTCATCTTTAAATGATTTTAATATTAGATCAGCAAAGAATAAGAAAGGAGTTAAAGGAAAGATAGGTCTAAAGTCTCTCTCTTGTCCTTCTCCATCTTTAATTAAATACCACTCAGAACCACCTAACTGAGAACGCATAGCTAATGCTGCTGAAAGTAAGCCTGCACCTTCTATGGTTTCTGTCATACCTCGTTTAAGATTAACTAAACTTCTTTCAGCTTCTGCAAAATCTTTACTTAACTTCTGTATAGTATCTTCTAATTGTGCTTTTCTTGTAGGATCAGCAGCTTTAGGATTTTGCATTAATTGTTCAAACTCTGCTTGAGCTTTATTTAGCTCTGCCCTATTTTTTACAGCATCATCTACATTTCTTTTCATTAACTGTCTACCAGATTTAGCCATCTTAATAGCACCAAATCCAGCACGATTAGTAGTATAGACTAAAGAGTTAATTAAAAAGTTAGGGAAAGGTATAACTGTTTTTAATACAGAGTTATTGTTTAAACTTTTTTGTACGTTATTTACTAATGCTCCACCAAAAGCTAAATCATCTCCTGCACGTTTAGTTTGATACGTCATCTTATAAGCAAAGTCTAATGCTTTACTTACCATCTCATCATTTAATAAATTTAGTTTATTTTGTTGTAAAACATCATCTATACTTGATACATTAGTGTCAGTTATTATACCTCTATTACGAGCAGTTTTTATTTGAGCATCTAACTCACTTAGAAAACTTGCAGATTTAATTGCCCTATCTTGTTGTCTGTTTAATACATTTAGATAGTTAGATGCAGTACTAAGTGATTTACCAAGGAATCCTAGTTCTTCTCTTTTAACAGGCATATAATCATCAAACACCTGAAACAATAGTTTGTCTACTTTAGAAAAATCTTTTGCAACTAATCTAGCTAGAGGTATAGCATCTTCTGGATTAAATAAATTTTTACTTAAATCTAAAACACCACGATTTAACATTTTACTATCTACTTGTGTGTCATATCCTAATAGTTGTGTATCATATCTCTTAAAGAAATTATCTAGTTGTCCTTCAATAGTTTGACCAGGAACACGTAAAGCAGAACCTATGATATTACGCATTGTGGTAGCAGGTTGTGATATTAAGAAAGATCTCCATATATCTACACCCACATTAAACTTATTAGCCATGCGTTCTTCTATTAGTTTTTCTTCTTTTATTATATCTAACAGACCACGTTGTTCAGGTGTAAGCTCTGAAGTTGCTTTCTGTAATGCAGGTATAAATTTCTTTTGTATGTCTTGAGCTACTAATCCTTTACCACCTAACTTCTGTCCAACTATACTAGACTCTGATATTATAAAAGTGGCTACATCTTCTGGATCAATACCCTCTCTAATAAATGCATTCATTATATCTGGGTTAGCAGATACAAATTCATCATCTCTAACTAAATCTGCTATCTGACTTGTTACTCTTTTTCTAGGATCTATTCTTGCTTTAAGTCTTGGACTTTCATCAATAGCTCTCATAACTGCTTGATTTATATCATTAGAAAACTCTGGAGTTGTTACTCTTTTAAATCTAGGAGTATCTAAATCTATACCATTTGCACCAAGAGCTTTCTTAAACTCTTCAAAGTTAGGGTCAGACTTATCAAGAAACTTTTTGTTTTCTTTTATGTAACTTTCTGTAGAGTCTTTTACTTGTTTCTCTGTAGCTAATTTTGCTTCACCAAGATCTATATCTCTTGTTATAGTTCCTGTTTCATCTTTCTTACCTATAAACTCTATGGTTGCTGTTTGATTATCTTTATTAAATCCAATAACTTTACCCATTGAGTCATATTCATCACCAATGTCTGAGCTATCTTTTAGAAATACATACGATCCCTCGTAATCATCTCCTGTTTTTTCTACTGCATTTTTTAAGTTATCTAGTTTAGCACCTCTACCTTGTACAGTATCTTCTAAGTTCTCTGCTATTTTCTTTTCTGTTTCTGCTATTCTTTTACCACCAGCAAACTTAGAACCTATTGCACCTGCTACTCCACCAACTACACCACTTAATGCACCAGCAGTACCTATTTCTGCTGCACTCATACCTTCTCTAGCACCTATATCTTTTTCTGCTGTTTGTACTAAAGCTTCCTGACCTGCACCTATAGCAGCTTCAGTAATAGCAGGAGTAGCTATAGCACCTGCTTTACTTGCAAATGCTCTACTTAGTAATGGTTTTAATGCAGCCCTACCAGCAGCACCAGCTATTAATTTACCTGCACCAAGACCTAGTAGATTAATTGGATCTATTACAGTGTATTTTAAGTATTCTCCTACAGCTTCTAATTTTTGACCTGTACTAGTATCACCAAATACCTCATCTACTTCTTCATCTACTTTTTTATACAGTTTACCTAGTCTCTGTTTAAACTCTGCTTCTTCAGGATCATCATCATTTAAATTACTAACAAAGTTTATAAACTTACCAGCAGACACAGTATTAGATTGAAGCGCACGATAGTCTTCTAAGAAACCATCAATAGCTTCTTCTTTAGTATTATAACTTTCGCCATTACGTTTGAATCCGTAATCTGATAATGTAGATACTAATTCTTTATCTTTTAATATATCTTCTCTAGTTAAAGCCATTATATTTTTTTAGCTCCTATAACATCCATAGTAGAATTTCTTTTAACTCTATAGTTTATACCTGTATCAGGATCTTTATATATTTTCTCATCCTTTGATATTGATCTAACTACATTTTCTTGTGTTAAGATACTTGGATTAAAACTTGAATCTATATCAGTTGTTTCTTTTTTATCTTCCTTACTACCTTCAGAGGATTTTTCACCAGTAGATTCTTTTGTTTGAAGACTGTGTTCCATAGACATTATTTCTATTAATACTGGTTTAACTCCTCGTTTTGCAATATCTGCTGTTAATTTTTGTACGTTTTCAGTGTTTAACTCAATTCCTTTTTCTTGTATTTGAAAAATAGTTTCTGAAGAATTACTCATTTCTTCTTCTGTTAAACTTTCTTTTGGAGTTGTAATAATAACTTGTAGTAAATCTATTGCATTATTTTGATTTTCACTTTTTATTTTTTCACTATCTGCTAATCTTGCTGATTCTAATTTATATCTTCTTTCTCTTTGTATAGGTGATATGGTTCTTTCAGGAGTTAAACCTAAAGAAGCTTTTCTTTCTTCTGTTGTAAAGTCACTATCAATAACCTTTTGTTCTTCAGGTGTTATGCTTTGTTTAATTAGATCTCTTGCTGCTTCTCCTCTAGCACTACCAGAGAAAGCCTCAGATACAATGTTTGCAAAGTTTCTAGGAGTACTTTTACTTTTTTCTACTTCTGCTTCTTGTCTTTGAGCATCCTGTAACTTCTTTTGTTTTTGCTTATCCATTTTTGTAGCAATGTCTACTATTTTGTTTGAAAGATCTTTAGCTATTTCTTTTGCAGTAAATCCCTGTCTTTCTAAAACTTTTTGTTCTAAACCTATAGCTGCAAGCAAATCATCACTTACTTTTAAGTTTTTCATCAAAGGAGCTACTTCCTGACTTTGTATTAGACCTTGGCCTGTAAGTATATCTTCTTCTCTAGTAGCTTTTTGTTTAGCTAATATACCTTGCGCTCTTTTCTTAGCAGTCTTAGTTGCTTCACGAAAGTCATCTGTTTGTTCTTTTTCTTGTTCTTCTATCTTTTCTCTTCTCGCCATAAACCCTGAAGCCATGCCAATTTTCATACCAGCAGATATAGCCATTATTCTTCTCCTCCCATTAGACCGCCTCGTTTAGGAACATCAGGGGTTTCTTCTAACTCTTCAGGCTCCTCTTCATCTTCTTCATCCGTCTCACCTGTAAGTTCTTTAATCTTATCACGTTTCTTTTGTAGTTCTTTTAAAGCTTTATTTAAACTTGTATCTTCTTTACGTTTGGCTAGAGCAATATATTCTATTCCAGCACTATCTAACATCTTCATTAGTAACTCAAAGAAAGGTCCATAGATAAGATACTGTACATCAAAACTGTATTTACCATTAGCCCATCCACTAAATACCATTGCTCTAGCAATTAGTTCTACAGGAGTTCCTAGTTCAGCAGCTACAGCAATTCTTTCAAATGCTTCAGGAATAGCCATACGTCTAGCTAAATCCTCATACGCATCAGCAGGATCAGTTATCTCAGGTGGACGTTCATGTGCTTCCGCACCTAATTCCCCTGTTAAAGAAGATCCTGGAATAGGACCATCAAACATTACTAAATCTTTATCTTCCATGTCACACCCTTACGCTATAGTTGATCTACCTATTGAGCCTTTAACTGCACCCTCATCGGTATCTACTGCTTTCATTAAACTATCATGTCTTGATATTAATGAGGCTACTTGATTAGCAGTACCTAAATTCGCAAACTCTTTAAACCTTATATCTTCAGTTCCTGTATCTTTTACACTTGATACTACTTTAGCCTGTTTCTTAGAAAACTCTGGTGTTTTTACTTTACTACCTTTACCACCACCTGTTGCACTGCCTAGAAACTTACTAGCCCCTTGTGATATAATTGAACTTGCTATTGCTGAAAACATATTCTACTCCCTTATGATTCTTTAAACGATTTAATAACTCCTGGAAGAGCTTTAAAACCTGCATCAAATGCAGATCCTAATAAATCTCCTACTACACTACCTGTAGCTATATCTCCTGCTAGTTCTAGATCTCTGTCAAAAGCATATGAAGATAACGCTAAGTTATTCTGAAATGCAGTCTCGTTTAGTGAGTTTACTCTTGCAAAGTTTATTTGATCTCTTTGTTCTTGTAGTAATCTATTCTGAGCATTCTGACTTATATTAAATAGGTTTCTAGTATTATACTCAGCCTCTGCATTAGCTATGGCAGTGTTAGAAGTATTAATGTTTCTTCTATATACAGCATTAGCTTGATCTATGATAATAGAGTTCTTCTGATTAAACTGTTCTCTATTATCTGCTAGTGTAGAGTTAAACTGCTCTATAGCATTCTCTTGTCCTGCATTAAACTGTCTTAGTCCATTAGTCTGTGCTGTATTAAACTTAGCAGTATCATTAAACAGATTAGCAAAGAACTGATCATTTTGTTGTTCATTGGCTGCATTAAACTGTCTAGATGAATTAATTGCTGCCTGATCAGTAAATAAACTCTGTACACGATTAGCTACGTTAGTTACTCTAGCCTGTTGCTCATTATTAAGATTAGCTACATCTAACTGTAGTGACATTTGAGCATTAAGAACTTCTGCCTGTTGTCTATTGTTTAGGTTAAGTTCTTGCATACGTCTATACGTTTCTGCATCAGCAGCAGCTATAGGTGTAGAAGCTTCCATAGCAGCCTGTACGATAGCAGCCCCTGCCATACTAGATGCACCCATTCCTCTAGCAGCCAATCTTTGTTCTGCTGTTCTTATAGCACCTGCTGCAAATGCTGGTATCTCTCCACCATCAAACTGAGCCATCAAGCTTTCTAATTGACCTTGTACAGTAGCATCTTTACTTACAATACCTTTTTGTGCATTAACTTTATCGCTTAGTTCTTTCTGTTGTGCAGCTTCTATATTTTCTTTAGCTACTAAATTATATCTTTCTTGTGCAGTAAAATCACCTACATCAGTCTTAACTGCATCTCTAGCAGTATCTATTGCTGCTGTTTTTGCATCAATATCAAACCTAGTAGGATCTATTGTATAATCTTTTGCATCTAAAAACTCATCTTCTTTAGCTTTTAATCTTTGTAACTCTAACTCCGTACCACCTTCTTTAGGTTGTTCTCTACCTTCAATTGCACCAAAAGCATCGAAGTGCGCTTTACCTGAAGGTATTGTACCTGCTCTTACTGCTGCTGCAACATCTGGGTTATCTTTAAGATACTGTTCTTCATCAAACGTACCTTTAATTAAACTAGGTGCATCTCTTTGTTCTTCTTCTCTACCTAATGCAGTCTGTCTACCAAAAGGATCTGCAAAGTTTGTTCTAGAACCTACAGCAGTTTTAAACCTATCGTAGTTTTCCCCACCTTCTAATCCACTAAATATACCTTGATAACCTGTTGCTCTACCTACATCTCTACTTTTTAATCCTGCCAGCATACGATCTCTTACATCTTGTGGTAAATTAGGATCATTTGGATTAGCTGTTAATGCTTGATAATCTAAAGCGTTTAAATTTTGTAATGCTGGTGATACACCACTTCTTCCTTCTCTTTTACCATAATCAAGATAATGTTGAATACCTGCACCAGGAACACCACCTACTGCTTGAGCAACATCTGGGTTTGCATCTAAATACTGCTTCTCAAAGGCAGAAAGATCTACCTGAAGATCCTGACGTATTTGCTCTGTATTAGGATCTATATAGTTACTTATATCGGGAGTTTGTTCTGCCATGATATCCTACCTTACACTGGTGTTCTATTCATCAATCCCTGAGAAGTTCTAAATAAATTTTGAATAAATACATCTCTAGGGTCTTGAGATTGTGGTCCCAATGGACCTACAGCTTGTTGCCGTGCGGCTGGGGTAGCTAAGTTTCTACCTGCTGTCTGTGCAAAAGACTGTGCCTGTTGTTGTACAGGATTAGCTGGTTGTGCAAATCGTGCTTGTCTATTAGCCAATGCTTCAGCTTGTCTTTGTTGTGTAAGCATTTCTGCTGCACGATTAGACGCTATACCTACACCACCTATTTGTCTTTCTAGTTCTGATTGACCTGCTCTTTGTGTACCTTGTATGTCACCCCTGGCAGTCTCTGCTTGTCTTTGATATGCTTCTGCTGCTGTACGAAAGGATGCTAAGTCACTACCTAGTCCACCTAACTCACCAGTTATATTTCTACCTAATTGTTGTTGACCACTTACTAATCCAGCTTGTCCTGCAAACAATCCTGTAGGTGCTGTAGGAGTTACACCATCTGCTTCTACTCCTGCTGCCTGACCCACTGTTTGTTGTAATCCTGTTACTCCACCACCGATTGCAGCTTGATTTGCAGTTATTGTACCTTGATTACCTAATATGTTAGCTTGTCCACCATATAATCCAGTAGCTTCTTGTGATGCTGTACCTGCTTGACCAATGTTAGACATGATACCTGCTTGTCCTGCAAACAATCCTGTAGGTGCTACAGCTTCACCATCTGTTGTTCCTGGTATTGCTGCTTGACCTATTCTAGATTCTATGTTACCTAAAGGTTGAAACAATCCTGTAGCAGCTTGAGTATCAGTAGCTTGTTGTCCTACTTGAGCCTGTAACCCTTCTAATGGTCTATATAGTCCTGTAGCAGGTGTATCTACACCAGTAGTTCCTGTACCAATAGCACTCATAATACCAGAAGTGTCTAAATCAGGTTGAGCAGCTTTAAAAGCTGCAATCATTTCTGCTTGAGATGGACCTGTGCTACTACCTCCATATGATCTGTTATCAACATTAGTTTCAATACCACTTATTGCTTCAGTAAGTTGTTCTTGAGTAATTCCTGTTGAAGAAGGAGTAGGAGCTAAACTTAAATTTCTAGCAGGACTATCTACTTCCTCTTTAGTATTTACAGCATAATTATAGTGTGCTTCTGCAAAAGCATTTATATCACCCTCAAAAAGATCAGATTGACCTGTGTTAGGATCATTAAATGCTGCAACTAAATCTGGGTTGTTATTTAAATATGTCTGTTTTTCAAATAAATTTAACTGAGCCATCTTACTTACCCCTCTCTAATACTTTATCTAACTTATCCTCTAACCTATGTAGAGCTTCTGTAACCATTCTCATATCTTCTCTTAGCTCTGCTTTAGTAGAGTAATCTTCTCTAGTTCTATTTAGAAGTATATCTATGCGTTTAACTTCTCCCATGAGGTTTCTGAACATCCATATAGCAGGTGCGATCACCAGCGTTAGTACTACGTTCCAAAAAATTACTGGTGATATCTCGCCCATCATAGTTTGCTCCTTATAGTGTCGCGTTACAAGCGTCTAAAGCATCCCATACTAAAGTTGCATGAGCTGCATTATCAAATGCTACAGTACTATCGGGGTCATCTGGATCTGGATCTGTCCAATCTCCTGATACAGAAGTTAGATATGTTTGTAGATTATCTTTACTAGTAATCTCCTCAAAATCACCGCTACCACCATCTTTAACAATGCCGATCATAACATTATCTCTAGGGGATGCTGTATCGGCATCTACAACTACATACACTCCATGCATCCCCATTGGGCTATGCCCGAAATGCAAGAAGTCTGGTATTGTTCCATCAGCATTGAGCCGATATTTACATACTTTATAAGCCATATTGGTTTCCTTTCCTATTCGGCTGCTTCTAATTGTGGTACATTAGTTAATGACAATGGATCATACACATCAAACCCACGACTGTTTGCAAAATCAGCAGGACAACTTGCCCACTTATCTGCACAAGCCTCTAACCATTCTACTGTATTAGCATGAGTTGGGGCTTTACCTTCACTAATAATTTTATTTTCCCATTGTAGGTACGCAAATACTTCTGCTTGTGCTTGGGCTGCATTGATACCTAAGTCAAATAGGTAGATCATATTACCCTCATCAATTGTACCACCTCTAGGTCTAGCACTATTTAATGCCTGTTTCATACAGGTCATAATATGGTATCGTGCTTCCTCTAACTCGTAGTCAGCTTCAGTCAGTTCTTCTTTACCTATATGCTTCATAAGGTTGTCATACTGGTTAGTAAAAAATGACATCTTTCTGATTGCACCCTGTACACTATTCTTAGTACCTGCTAGATGACCTTCTATCTCTAGTATCTCTATCTCTAGTAGTTCACGATCTAGATCATCCTCACACGTTTCTAATTCACGTTCTTTCTTCTTTAGTTCATTCTCTTTCTTCTTCATACCAATGTATGCTTCTTGCAATGCACCTCTAGTCCTATCTATCTCAGCTAGTGTGTGCTTTACAGATCGAATAGGCGTGATTGCAGTTACGTCTAATGTAACACCCATGAACTGTGAGTGCGACTTGTGAAAGTTAGAAGTAGCTTGTGCTACTGCTGGCATTTTCTCCTGTATGTTAGCCAACATAGTATTGTATTCTGGCTTTACATCAGCAGGTAAGTTTACTTTTAGTTCATGTGCTACTAAACTAGTATTAGTCATGTATTAAACTCCATTTATGTTTTTGGGAAATCCCTCAAAAGGGATCTCATTTATACCATATTTTCAAGTATTTGTCAAGGTTTATTTAAATTCCACCATGTGAATTAGAGGTAACTCCACCTGCCTGATCTCTACTAGCAATAGTGTCTCCGAAATCTGTAGCGTTTCCAGTAGAAGCAATAGTTATATAGTCCATTACGTTTTGAGAATCGCCTACATCGTTTTCTCCTCTAAATACACACCTAGTAGAACTAGACATAGATCCTGTACCTGTTTGTCTAGCTACAGTAAGATCCCCAAAATCAGTAGCATTACCTGTACTGGCTATGGTCACATATTCTATTGTATTTACATCAGCAGATGCAGTTGCACCACCACCGTAAACTGCTCTAGTTGAACTTCCCCCACCACCAGCGTAATATGTAGCAGTGCTAATATCACCAAAATCTTGTGCGTTTCCAGTACTAGCTATAGTTACATAATCAATAACGTTTGACCATGCAGATCCTGTAAAACCACCAGCAAATAATCCTCTAGTAGTAGAGTTTCCATTACCTCCACCATAATTTCTTGCTAGAGTTAAATCACCAAAGTCTGTAGAGTTTCCTTCTGTACCTATAGTTATATATTCAATGATATTCGATTCACTACCAGCTACATCTCCTCTTGCTAATACACCCCTAGTACCATTACTTACAGAACCTAAAGAGCTATTATTAAGACTTGTTAAATTTCCAAAGTTTTGTGCTATTCCTTTTGTGCTAAATGTGCTGAACTCCATTGCTGCTGTATTTGCTTGAATATAACCACCCCACCAAACACAACGAGTTGCACTTGCTACACCTGATAATCTATATCTTCTGCTTGTTAAATCTCCAAACTGAATTTCATTACTTGTACTTGCAATGTTAATATAAGCAATAGTTGTGTTATTAGGCTCATTACCACCAGCAATTAAACCCATAGCAGCAGGAGGAAATCCAGTTTCGTTTTGCCCTGCTGGTGTACCAGCACAACAACCACTAGTTTCACCAAATACATCTAATAAATCACCAAAATCTGACGCATTACCAGTTGAAGCTATAGTTACAAAATCTATAACATTAGATACACCTTCAGCAGCAGAACCTAAGTTACCATCTCCTCTATACCCACCAGCAAACAATGCCCTAGTAGAATTACTTGTTGATCCTCCTCTATAACCATGACTAGACATATCACCAAAATCTGTCGCATTTCCTGTACTTGCTATTGTGATGTAATCTATAATATTATAAGAAGTCATATTATTATTATAACCACTAGCAAATAAGCCTCTTGTTGATGACGCTGAGACACCTGAACTCATATAGTTTCTAGCTTGAGTAAGATCACCAAAATCTGTAGCGTTAGCTGTAGAAGCAATGGTAATATACTGGATTACATTACTAACACTTCCTGTATTACCACCTGCTATTATACCTCTTGTAGTAGAAGCTGATTGTCCTGCTCTATCTTTTGTTGTTGATAGAAGATCACCAAAATCAATAGCGTTACCATCAGTAGGTATTGTTATATATTGAATTACATTTACTGCACCTGAAACATTACCTCCTGCAAAAATACCTCTAACATTGTTAGCTAATGATGAACCAAGATCAGGTGTATTTGTTAAATCACCAAAATCAGTAGCGTTACCAGAAGAGGCCATAGTAAATTTTTCAATTACATTACCACTACCTCCTCCTGCATAAAAGCCTCTAGTATCATTAGAAAAACTACTACCTGAACTTTTAGCAGCGGTTAAGTCTCCAAAATCTGTCGCATTACCTGCCGATTCAACAACAACTGTTTGTATTACATCTGATGTACTATTACCTGCTCCCGAAAAACCTCCTACAAAAAAAGCATTGCTAGGCGTATTAGAAGGATCAGGCCAATCACCTGCTCTATAGAAACTCAATGCTTCCTGCAATGTCCACATACCAGATGCAGATGCAGTAGATAGATTACTAGATGGCTCTGTTGGGTTTGCTGTTATTATCCCACCAAGGTATCTTTGAGTCATTAAGCTATACCTCCATGTGAGTTTGATACTGATCCACCATTTACATGATAAGGTAACATATCTCCAAAATCTTGAGCATTGCCTGTACTTGCAATAGTTACATAATCCATAACATTACTGTTTTCTTTCGAGCCAAATACAGCCCTTGTTCCAGAAGATACAGCAGGAGCAAACTCTTTTGTTACTGTAAGATCTCCAAAATCTGTAGCATTTCCAGTAGAAGCGATAGTAATGTAATCAATAGTATTAACTGTACCGCTAGAATTACCGCCACCAAACACACCTCTAGTAGAAGAACTTGCTCCTGATAAATTGCCTCTAGCTTGAGTTAAATCTCCAAAATCTGTAGCATTTCCTGTACTGGCTATGGTGACATATTGAATTACGTTTGATTGAAAACCACCACCAATGACTAATCGTGTGGAACTTTGAACAGTAGTTAAATACTGTTTTGCTCCAAGCAGATCCCCAAAATCTGTCGCATTACCTGCACTTGCTATAGTAACATAGTCAATTATATTAGTTGCACCACTAGTAGCATTTCCTCCTGCATTAATACCTCTTGTAGAATTAGATCCAGCAGCACCACCATAAGGATCTGTTGTTAAGTTTCCAAAGTCCGTTGCCTTGCCTTTTGTAGAAAAAGCTACAAAATCTATTATATTAGTTTGGCTTCCATTATATCCCCCTGCAAAACAACCTCTAGTAGTTGAAGCAAATCCACCACTTGAAATATAATCTCTACCAACACTTAGATCACCAAAAAGTATTGTGTCTCCAGTAGATGCAATATTTATATATGTTATTGTTGGCAAATATCTTGGACTACCGTCACCTAAACCACCACCAAACAATCCCATAGCAGCAGGAGGAAAACCTGCCTCTAATGCACTTGAAGGTGTACTGTCTGAAAAACCCTCGGCAAATACACGAGCTACACTAAGATCTCCGAAGTCAGCAGAATTGCTTGTAGTAGCTAGGGTTACAAATTCTACAGCTTGAGTGGAGTTATTTGTACCTGCTGTAAGCAGACCTTTTGTTGCATTTGAACAGGCAGTGTTATAGTACGATGCTTTTGTCAAATCCCCGAAATCTGTAGCATTACCAATTGAGGCTATTGTAATATAGTCAATTATGTTATTGCTACCACCATCAACACCTCCTGCTGTTAAACCTCTTGTTGCACTTGCACAACCAGTAGTTGCATATCTTGCAGCAGTAAGATCTCCGAAATCTGTAGCATTTCCAGTAGTAGCTATCGTAACATATTGAATTATATTAGAACTGGAACCAGCATCATTGTATCCTCCAGAACTTATTCCTCTAGTAGAACTTGCAAATCCCGCATTTGCATTAAGGCCATCAGTAAGATTACCAAAATCTATCGCATTACCTAGTGTTTGGATAGTTACAAAATCAATATAATCTTTACCAACACCACCTCCCCCTGTATTGTCGTTTCCACCTGCAAATATTGCTCTTACATTACCTGCAAACGCACAACCATCCTCTCTAAAAGAAGCATGATTAGCCAAATCTCCAAAATCACTAGCATTACCAGCAGAGGCTAATTCTATATAATCAATACTAGCAGCAGATGAAATACCACCTTCTCCACCTGTTATTAATCCTCTTGTATTATTAGAAGTAGCAAAACCTTTTGTTCTAGTTGCTGTTAAATTTCCAAAGTCTGTAGCATTAGCACCAGTAGATTCTATCGTAATAACATCTACAACATTAGAGGTTCCAGCATTAGCAGAACCACCTGCAAAAAAACCTTTTGCTCCTAAATTAGCATCAATAGGCCAACCAGTTCTATACTGATATTGAGTAGATATATTCCATACACCTGAGAATGATGGAGCCATTATGCTATACCTCCATGTGCGCTTGATGCTGTCATTCTATGACCAGCGTTTAGAGACATATCTCCGAAATCAGTAGCGTTACCTGTACTTGCAATAGTAATATACTCCATACCTGTTACTGCATTACTGCTACTAAATACCCCTCTTGTGCCAGAAGATACACCAGATAGTCTTTCTATAGTGGCTCCTAAGTCTCCAAAATCTGTTGAGTTACCTTCACTAGCTATAGTAATGTATTGAATAACATTTAGCGTTGTATAAAAATCACTTTTTCCTCCAGCAAATACACCTCTAGTACTACTAGCTACTGCACCTGCTCGTTGTAAATTTGTAATAGTATCACCGAAATCCGTAGCGTTTCCAGTAGAGGCAATAGTGACATACTCCATTACATTTGAACTAGTAGCCCTATGATGCACACCTCTAGTAGTATTTGCTAATGCCATTCCTTCTTCACTAGTACCACCAAGATCGCCAAAGTCTGTTGCATTTCCAGCACTGGCAATAGTAACATATTGAATTACATTAGTTGTCGCGGAACCACTATGACCTCCAAATGCTATTCCTCTTGTGCTATTTGAAGCTGCTCCCATAGCATACATGGTACTAGTTAGATTGCCAAAGTCTGTTGCCTTAGATTTAGTTGAAAAAGTAACGTACTCTATAATATCAACCGCTCCAGAACCTGTATGTCCACCTGCAAATACACCTCTAGTTGCAGAGGCTATTCCAGAACCTAAACCACCTATATATCGTTTTCCTGTAAGATCACCAAACATAGATGAATTACCTGTTGTGGCTATGTCTATATATTCAATGGTGCTTTGATTACCACCAGCAGAAGGTTCACCACCTGCGAATAACCCTATGGCTGCTGGAGCAAAACCTGTTTCGTTTTGTACTGCTGGATTACCAGAGCAAGTAGATGCATTATAAGAAGTAACTGAAAGTAAATCGCCAAAATCTGTAGCGTTTCCTGTAGTAGCTATTGTAATCTGTTGTATTACGTTAAGCCTACCACCTGAATCTTGACCACCAGAAAATA
>Ga0208767_1000457_pt1 | contig 33443 bp, 47 predicted proteins | sample VirMetDEL_Mar_21_FD_184514 | JGI IMG/M metagenome (GOLD analysis project Ga0208767, IMG submission 184514) | Aqueous microbial communities from the Delaware River and Bay under freshwater to marine salinity gradient to study organic matter... | ecosystem: Environmental > Aquatic > Marine >... | reverse complement strand
ATACTCAGATTGAGTATTTCCGGTATTAACAGCATTATCTCCAGTTACTATAGTCTTAGATAATGAACTGTTTTTATCATCGGCATTATACAGAGAAACAAGTTCTCTTGCTGCTATAGTAGCAGCAGTCTTATTTAAGTCAAACATTTGGTTAAAGCTATCTATTTGCTTCTGGAACTCTGGGTCAGCCTGACCCTTCGCCCTAGCCCATTCTACTACCTTATTGTAGTTAGCTTCGCCACCAGCTTCATTATGCACAGCAGTAACTGTCTCGTTGACCGATTGTATATGAGTCGTGTAATACTTCTCTACACCTAGCATTACTAAGTCAGCTTTGGCTTGACCTAATTTCTCAATGAGTACAGATTTATCTATTTTAGACATATCACCTGTATCAGCAGCCTCTTTAAATAAATTAAAAGCTTCTTGTGCGGGTATGTTAGCCTCTTTTAGAATATCTACTACTGCATCTGCATTAGCATCACCATAGCTTGGGTACTCTATCTCTTCTGAATCAGCGTTATCAGTAGCATCGTCAGACACAGCTTTATCTTTGTTATCTGCATCTGTACCTTTGTCTTTACTTTCTTCATCCGAGTTAGAATCTTCTTTACTATCTGTAGCATCTTGTGTATCCTTCTCCTCTGGCTTATGACCTTCTGGAGCACCTGCGTCTCTAACTGGCTGGTCTGTATCTTCGGGCTTTACACCGTCAGGAAGACCAACTTGTTTAGTCTCAGTCTCTTCGCCTGTGTTAGTATTAGTTTCAGTCGTCATATTATCCTCTATTCTTGTACAGCTTGCTTACCAGCTTCTTCCATAACGTTAGACTGGGCTTGCATAGCCATTTGTTGTTGTTGTTGTTCTAGTGCTGCTTGCTGGTCAGCTTGGACTTGTTCAGCCGATTTTGTAAACTTCTCGTAGTCTACTCCTCTGCGAATACCAATAAACTCAGCAAACTTGAGTGGGTCAATTACTCCACGTAGCTCCTCAGGAACTTCGTTTAGTAACTGCATATCCATCACAAATAAACGTAGATTATCTAAATCACCAGCTCTAGATAAAGAGTCTAGTCCAGTGATTATCTGTGGATAAATAGTCTTGTCTTTACCAATCCTGAAATCTAATTTTCTCAATAACAAGATAGCAAGCTTAAGTTGCCAATCCTCAGCGAATCTACTGTAAACACCACCATGAGATACTTCTAGCTCTTGAGCAACGTACCTAATCTCCTCAGCGGTAACACGCTCTGCGTCACGCTGTACCGAACTGTTCAATAAAAACGCTTGACTGATTTGCATCTCATAGCGTTTAATCATAAGGTCTACAAATTGCATATCAGCCTGTTTGTCGAACTGTAAAGTACTAACATCACCTTCCCGTCCACTGTGGTAAGTACCAGACTCAGCATCATTAAGCTGCTGTACATCTAATACAGAAGATGGGTCTACTAAGAATTTAATATCAGACGCTACACCAACCATGTCTACTATAGCATTATTTAATACGTACAATGCATGGAAAGCACCAGCATAGTCTTCTACTAATCCTCTACCATAGTCTTCTCCACGAACAAGATTCCATGTTAATACAATCCAAGGTAGCTCTTCTGGAGTCCACTTACCAGAGGAATCTAATAAGTATTCATCAGCAGCTTGTGTAAGATGATAATTACCATCGTCCTTTAAGCATACCTGTGTGTATATAGTAACATCAGATGAATCTTTGTACTTCTTGTTCTTAGAAGCTTCTTTGATTTTATCTTGTACTTCTTGGCTAAAGGTATTAAATGCTTTAGTATCTCTAGTCATAATTTCTATTACTGTACCAGATAAATCCCGGACTACACAGTAATCTCTTAAACTATAAGATTGTACATGACCGTCTTCTTCCTCTGGGTGATACTCCAGTGCATTACCAGTTACAATAAGTTGTTTAGCTATAGTAGTAGCCTCAGTTCTAAATTTATTGTAATCTAATAACTTCATGGCACTCTTCTCACCTTGAGCAAGTGCTTTGTCAAGCTCTCCGATTATAACTCTAGCTTCTTCTTCGCCTTGGTCAGCCTCTTCTGCTAGTTCATTTAGAACATCATCAGAGGCATTAAGCCTAAAGAATGGAGAATGTGCTGGGAATAAGGTTAATATAAGCTTGTTAGCTAGGTTATTAACAGCTCTTGGTCCTATACTATCTTTAGGACCTTGCATTTCGCTATCTTTATGTCCAGTACTAGGAAATAAATAAGGTAATGTCCACATAGAGTAATCCTCGCATCTGCGGTACATACTCGTCTTTTTGTTCTCTAGTGTTTGAAATCTTTGTTGTAGTGTTACGTTTTTTGATGGTGGAGATGTGTAACCCGGTTTATAATTATCCAAATTAATCTCCTTAAATATTTAATCCACTGCCACCAGATAAACCACCGAGCACAGACTGCACTTTCTTTTTCTTCCGTTGGGTTGTGTCTGTACTAGAAGAAACAGCGTTATTTTTGGTCTTATCTCTAAGTATATCTACAGCAACTCCTGTAATAGTACCTGCCCTAGGGTTATCTTGGTTAGTAGATTTGTTTGTTTGTATATTAGTTTTAGCTTTTAGAACATCAGCAGCTATTTTTCTAAGTCCTTTAAAAAAGTCCATTAGATATTTAATCCGCTTTGCCCTACGCCACCACCTAGTACATTAGTAGTCTTTTTCTTTTTGCTTCTTACAGCCGACCTTCCGGATACCCTCTGATTCTTAGAAGAATCCCCAGTAAATGTACCAGCATCTCCAGTTCCTTTACTGCCAGAACCTAGTACAACATCAGCTCCTGTATCTTCTAATGCAGTTGGTGCTGGTATTTTCTCTGGGTCTGGTAATTTAGCCGGAGGAATGTATACTTTAGGTTTTCTAAATAAATTAGTCATATCATTTCCTCGTATTAGTCCACCGTGAGGTGTCTCTTTGTAATCAAATTTCTTCATAAGTTTAATAAAAGCTTCGTCATGTCCAATCATAGCCATAGCATTAGCAAATGAATAAACACAATCCTTGTTATCAAACCATTCAGTAACAATCTTCATTAATCGGATACTAGCCTTGGTACGTCTCTTGTCCGGCATAACATAAAACTTATTTAGATATCCTATGTATTCCTTATGGCATTCGTTCGTTCTCTGTACAACAGCGAATCCAGTAAGTACATCCTCATTGTAATCTACAATCAAAGCTCCGTCTGGGTCTATATAAACGCAGAATAAAGCTTCTAGCATATTCTTCTCTGAGAAAGTAAGACTGTACTTAGATTCTTGCATAAAGGTCTTTCCAGCCTCTACTAAATCTGTTATACGATAATCCCAATCATCTACTATCATTAGCTACCTATTAGCCTTTTTAATAAAGATTTAGGAGCTTCTTTAGCTCCTCTTGTATCAGACTCATCACCTGATACTACAGTACCCGTAGCTACTCGTCTTATGAAATCGACTACCTCTCTTTGACCTGCATTATACATCTTTTCATCTAGTGTCACACCCGGTTTAATTTTTAATTCTGGAAAGGCTGTGTCTAAATACTTAGCAAAGTCTAAAGAAACTTTCGGTATACTTACTGTATAAATTTTATTTTTCTTTTTCATAAATCTCCTAGTATAACCCTCCCGGTACGCTTTACGGTTCTTTATCGAACTCTATCACAGTTAAGAGGCGTGGAGGGTAATTAAGCAACCCTCTAGGTTGAGCATATACGAGCGAATCTATCTGCACCTTCGTCAGTTAGTGGGCGTACATAGGCTTAGAGGGTGTTATTGGTACTACTTAATAGGGGAGTTAGCCAAAAAAGTATTTACTTTCAAGGACTTCTTCCAGTTTTAGCCCTCCTGAGACTGGAGGGTCTATTAATGTAATACCTGCGTTATCTTCATTAAATATTTTGAAGTCGATTAGTGGTGAATTTTCTTGGTATAATTCTATAAAAGCTTCTCGGATTATTCTATGTAGGTTGTCAATCTCCGGGGCATGTGTACCATAGTCATCATGGATAAAAGCTAAGTCAGTTATACCTATCCCTACAGCCAATCTACAAGTCATCATAAGGTGACAGGCATCCATACTATGTACAAAGTTAGGTGCTACTCCTAGTCTATTCTTTAAACCATCTGATTGATTAGAATCACTACCTACCGTAATACGAAATCTACCAGCGAGTTCTGTCTCAACTTGCCGTACCGTAACTTTTTTCTTATCTTGTAGAACAGGGAAGCCTAATGGTGTCCACCAAATTATGCTCTTGTTTTGTTTAGATATATCTCCAGCACACTTCTGTAGCCAATCCATAGCTCCTCTAGCAGCTACAACTACGTGCGATATAGAATCCCATAGTAATGGAGTTAAGTAATTAGCTAGTTTAAAACTATTCTTACCTTCAAAGAACTTAGGAGCATCCTCTACCATATAACGATATATGTATTCTCTACATGACTGCTGAGTCGAACCGTAGGGTAATGTCATTACGGGTCGTTTAGCTAATCCCCGTGGTATAGTCTTATTAGGCTGCTGGTCAATAAACTTACGCCACTCTATAGCCTCATCGTCAGACAGGTGCTTAAGTTTCTCTGTGCACACCTTAGCTACCTCAGCGTAGATATCTGCTGGAATATCACTTGGAGTTAGATTAGTAGCTCTACCACCTATATTATCTCTTAACATAGCTGAGAAATTCTGTAGTCCATTACAACTACCGTCTAAAGCTATAGGTAGATATGTAATCATATCTGCACCTTCTTTAAGGTATCTAGTGTACTCAAAACAAAATGCCAAGAACTTCCATGGTTTATCAGCACTAGCCCAAAAGTCTTTATTACTCAATGGCTCTTCTGCTGATTTAACTATAAACTCTTTATTATCTTTTATCCACTGTACCCTGTCATCATAGCTGCATTTATCCTCACCGTAGCAATTTGCTCCATGTACGGCTAACCAATAAGCTCCTCGCTCTGTCAGTTTCTTACCGTTAGCAAAGCATAACAGAGCTTTAGCAAACTCTGGTCCTTGTGGGCTTAATCCGGATACGGTCGCATAAACCCTCCCTCTAAAATCACATTGATGTACAAACCAAAATCTATCCTTATCGTTAAACTCATTAGCTAATCGCATTATCCGAGCGACTTGGAAGCATTTAGATACTCTTTCCCTTTCCATAGTATGAACTACTCTAGCCTCAGCTTTCCATTCATCAAACAGAACTTTATCCGCTTCTGTAAAATCCGTTTTCTTTTTATCTTTAAGTGGACTTACTGGTACTATATATGGCTCTGATGGAGGTAATCCTATTGGTATAGATTTATCCCAAGCTTCTTTAAAGACTTCTAGCACATCTGTGTTAATTTTCCATGGTACATTCTGTATAGAATTAACTACGTCCGTAATATTACTTATATCGCCATCAAACATCTTGTTATGTTTTTTACTCCGAGTCTTAACTAGAGGTACTCTCTTGCGTAGCTGTGGTGTATAGAATCCACCTTCATTTAATCCTACCCACTCATCGGGCTGGATTAAGCATGGCATTAAATCTGGGTTTAACATCTCAGCATATTTATGATAATCCTTAACCCACTGTACAGCTTCCTCGGTTGGAAGAATCTCAGTAATTTTCTTCCTTCTCTCGTAGGAATTTCTTTTAGTAATCAAATCTGTACTGCACATGATTAAATCTATAATCTTACAACCTACAGCCATCTTAACGTCATTGCCCCATGAGGACCATTGTATACATTTTTCATTGGCTTTGTGAGTGAGTACCCTATGCATATGCCTGTAGTTCTGCGTACCTTTCCGTTTGAAGTCTTCTATTATAGCCTCATAGTAATCACCATGTTTTTCATGAAACTTAGCGAACCGTAACTCGTCTTCAATCATAGTTCCTATATGGTTAGCTAATTTATGTAAAGAGGTTTCTTTAACAAAATGGTTAAATAGGCAACGAAGACCAAAATAAGCAGCTTTCTCTGGCTCTACCATGCTAATTAAAGTCTTGTATTTAGCGTTAGGTCCAGCTTGTTTAGTACCACAGTAATCTGATATACAATCAGCTACGGGTATAATAAACTCTCGCATTAAAGTCTGAGCGTACCTACTATCAGCTCCTCTACCAGCTTCGTTAGCTTTCTCTACTTCTGCTCGGTATCTGGTAATCCCATACGCTACCATCTTCTTCTCTAACTTAATTTGGTCTTCGATTGAACTCATTTCTTTTTCGCCCTTCTTTGCCTAGCCTTTTTGTTTCTAAGTAATCTCTTTTCTTCTTCCGTCTTATGAGTAGGGTGATAAACACCTGTGGGGTTATCTATATGATGCAGCCAGTAATCTAACAACCTCTTTAACCACCAATCAGGTGTACCATCACGCTTAGCTCTTCTCGCAAGGTTAAATATCTTCCCTTCTACTCCGTTACAGTTTCGGCAAAGAACTGCTCTCACATTTCCTGTAACGTGGCAGTGGTCTAAACATATATCTCTAGCAGCGACACTCCTGAGATTCACACGGCATATTGCACACCTGTGATTCTGCTTTACAAGCATCTTCTGTTTGACTTCCGGAATCTGAGATGTCTTCAACTTCATCTTTTAACTCCAAACTTTGTATGAACGCTTCTATACGCTCAGCTCGTTCTTCCTCAGAGACTTGCATCTCCGGGTCATTACTATTTACTATAATGGGTACATTATCTAGCCAGTCTTTATCTACTTCTACTCCGAAGTTATCTAACACGAACTCCTTAATACCAGCATAAAGCTTACTAGCGTATATCTTACCTTCAATAGTAAGTAAAGCATATGTACGGTTATCTCCATCAGTATAAGGAATAACAACCTTAGTAATACCCTTTAATCTTCCTGTTCTCATAGGCAATACTCCTGCATCCAATCTAGTACATCGTTATGACAGTCTTTTCTCCGCATCCAGAGTAACTGAGCCTCAGATTTAAATACATGACCAAACGATACAGGTTTATTGTCTCTGTAGTCTTTATAACCAACCTTATCTCCACAAGCTTTATACAGGTCTTTTACAATCTGGAAAGCTTGTTTATTACAATCAATGCCTCTAAGAATATCATAAGTTATTACAGGTCCACAAGCTTTAGGCTTACCAGTTGGGCAGAACTTAGGTAAACATACTTTAGGTAATCCTTGTATATTATCTGCTGTATCTCCCATGAGCATCTGTGCCCAAAAGAATTTCCAGCCTCTACCTTTAATTTTCTTAGTTTTAGATTTATTACCCATAACAACTAAATCAATGTACCCGAAGTCCGTCTCTGTATCAGATATTTCATTAGTGTCCCAATCGAGCTGTAAGCCGGGTATCATGCACAAGTCTTTATCTTTGGAGGCTATGATGCTTAAATTACCATTTCCTTCTGAGAGAGCTTTATATTGCTCTATAGCCATACCATCATCAGCTTCACAATTCATATGAAGGATAGCATCACGTTCTTTATGCATCCATTCTCTGATTACATGTAGAAATTTAGGAGCAACTTTATTCTTGCGATTGTCTTGATATTTCTTTTGTATTGCTTGCTCGTATCTACCACCCTTATTACTTCCTTTAGGTGTAAGATGCAGATTAACCTTCTCTGCTCCTGATACTAATCGCAATCGTTCAATCATAGAATCACAATTACTCTTCATTTCAGATACACTAATCTCTTCATCAAAAGATACTTGATAAGCAAGAAAGTCTGCATCAACTTGTACAACTCTTCCCGGTACTGTGTCTATAGGGTTAAACTTCTTAGGGTCTTCATGTTCTAATTGAGATGTATCTATACCAAATTTATTTTCCATATTATCCTTTATGCTGAGCCTAGGTAGTTTGAATCAGGGACTATCCTAGGCGTTAGTAGATGTCTAATCTGTGGTAGGATTAGAACTATTATGCTAAACCAAGAGCAGCTAATGCATCATCTTGTGCTGGCTCTTCTGCTTTGGTTTCTTTTACTTCTTTTTTAACTTTAGTTTTAGTTTCCTTCTTCTCTTCCTTAAGCTCAGTAGGATTCTCTGGTAAAGAGGCAGAACCTTCTAAGAATGTTTGTACTGGAGAACCTTCAAAGTTTTTAGCCGACTTGATAGTATTTTGTATCCAGTTCTTACTTTCTACTTTTACATTACCTTTGTCATCTTTTACTTCTCTCTCACCATCTATGAATATAGAATCCCAAGTTTCTTTAGTAGGTACATCCCATACGAATAATCTCATATTACCTACTGGCTCTGGTACATCTAAAGCTTCTTGTGTACCAGCTAACTCATCTACCTTATAAGGAGATTTAACTAGGAAGCTACCATCTTCATCAGTAATATTAGCATATGTCTTAGCATCTTTACCTTCACCTACTACATTATGCTTAACTATTACTACGAAGCCTTCTCCTAGCATCTGACTCATGTGTTTTATGTTATCTCTACCATAAGTCATTTTCTTGAATAGCTTTTTGAATTTAGCTTTTTCATTTAAGCTTATAGTTAATGGTAATGTAATTCTTTCTGCTACTTTTTTCTTAGTACCGTCAATCTCAATTTCTTTTACATAGTCTTCTGAGTATTGTCCGGGCTTAGGTCCATATAGTTCAAAGGTTACATAAGCTTTAGCAGCATCTGGTTTAGGTTTACCCATGTAAGGGTTTTGTGGTTGGCTACCTACTTCTATGTAGTCTACGAATCTTGCTATACTAGCTCCTTCTGGAACTGGTGTGAAGCTTGGTCCAGTAGAAGTCTGTGTATGGTCTACTACTTCTGCTACTTGCTCTATTACATTACTGAATGGATTTGTCATATTGTCCTCTTGTTTAATATTATTTATTAGATTATTCTAGTATAACTTAGTGTATACTGGTATAAGCGATGCCTGATAGTCATCGTTAAACAGATACCTGTTATTTTGTTTATTAGTACTACCTAATAGGGGAGTTAGATATGAACTACTTGATTTTCATAAAGATTATTGCCCATTTCAACTTCCACGGGAAATGGAACTGGGACACTAAACTTATATAGTTCTTCTAACGTTTCTGGTACTGATTCCATAATCCTTTTTACATCTTTACAGACTTGTAAAGCTACATCAGATTCAGAATCAAACCACGCACAGTCATGCACAGTATTACACATTAAGGCTTTATTGTTATACCTATCGTTTGATATAAAGTGTCTAAATAACTTACCTAGTATAATCTGTACTATCTCACCGCCTGTACCTTGAATTGGATAGTTCTTCATCTCGGTTGGCATAAATGATTCAGTTACTCCTTTATCTTGTAGATAAGACGGAGCTTCGTAACTCCTAAAGGTATACAATGTACCAGTAGGAGACTGCCAGAAACCTCTTCTAAATGTTTTACCATCTCTGGTCCAATCTTTAAAGGCTTTAGCAGATTCTTTAGCAGCTTGCTCTACTTTAGCGTTAAACTCGGTTACACCGGGATACATCTCCTCCTCAGCTTCAATCAAGTCTTTTACATCATCTACTGACATCCCAGTAGATTCTGCTATAGCAGCAGCTCCAGCACCATAGGCTCTCTGGAATGAGAACTCTTTGCATTTAGTCCTGTACGTCTTCCACAGTTTGTGGTCTTCATAGGATTCATCTTTACAGCGATACAAAGCTTCTTCGTATGTACAGCCGTACTTAGCTGCTACACGTTTACAGTGGAAGTCTATTTGATTATTAAGGTCATTACATAAATTAGTATCACCGGATAATAATCCTTGGACAACCACCTCTAGCTGACTGTAATCAGCTTCAATCATCACACCATCCTTGAATCTACTTATGAACATCTTTTTAACTTCTGATGTATCACCTCTAGGTATATTCTGTAAATTTGGATTAGATGAAGATAACCTAGTAGTTACTGTACTAGTATGATTTAAACTGTGATTAACTATATGGTCTTCTGGTTTAACACAAGTTAACATACCCTTATAATCTTTTTTCTTAGGGTCATACCTAGCGTAATAAGTACCTAAGTCTTTAACTAAAGCAGCTCTAGTAGCCATAGCTTTTAAGAAAGGTATATCTCTAGTCCCTAACTCTGTTATAACTTCGTCATTAGTAAAGTAAATAGGGTCATCTATACCGTCCGTTTGTGCTCCCTGCCACTTAGGGTCTGGTGTAGTGTATCCCTCGAACTTAAAGAAGAAATCTTGTATCTTAGTCTTAAGTTCACCGAGTACAGGCATCTTCTTAAATTTAGGCATACCCTTTTTCTTACCGGATAAGAATAAATCTTGTTGTATGTCATCCTTGTGGTAGAAGATTATATCACCCATAGTCTTAGCTTCACACAATGTAGGGTCTATAGGCTCTCCGTTAAATAAAGGGAACTCAGCAGAAGCTTTAAGTCTAGCTAATTCTCCAGTCTTCTCATCAAGATAAGTAGCTCTCTTTTTGTACTTAACAGTACCTCCGAATATCAAAGCAGATTTATGTATCCCGCTATTCCAGTTAAACTCTAACCCTTCTGGTAACTCAGGGATATACGAGTGCAACTCTTTTTCTACTTGGTCTAATTCAGCTTCCATAAGCTTCATACGCCTAGCAGCCTCTGCTACGTCAATCTTAAGCCCATTGTACTCCATTTCTGTAGTAGCAAGTAAACCGTCCATACGAGCTTGTATCATGGGCAGCATACCCTTTTCTACAGCTTTCTTAACTTGACCTAAGAATATCAACTCTGTATTACCTATGTCACCTGAATTTCTAAGCTCTTCCTCAGTACCAACAAGATAGTCAATGAGCATATCTTTATCAATTTGTGAAGTAAGCATCCCAGCATCCCATAGGGCTTTTACAGCATCAATCTTTTTACGTCCACCGTACTTCTCTATTATACCATCCATAGAGTTCATATGGCTATCCGGGTGAGCAGCTTCTAATAAATACTCAGCGTACTGTGTGCACCAGATTTTACCGCCTCGTTTGAGGAAATCCTGTAGTCCAGAATCTCTCCAGCCGTATAATAAATCAAATTTAAGGTTATGTCCTACTAGTATAGAAACGTCTGAATCTATCTGTAAAGGCTTCTCATCTTGTTTAGTAGGATAGTACTCCCAACTACACTGTTTGTCTCCCTGTTTCTTCCAACCAAGTGCTACAGTCCAGTTCTCCTTGTAAAAGGGACTAGCAAATCTCTTTCTGTACTCATGGTTTTCAGTCTCACGGTCATAAACGAGGTATTTCACAAGTAATAAACTCCATCAAATCATTATCGTATGGTCCTATATTTCGCCTTATTGCATCAAATACTACCAAACGGTCATCTCTAGTATTAAGCTTTAGTTTTCGTGCTACGTCAGTGGCTAATTGTATTCTCTCTAACTCTTGTATAGTTTGGACTAGAATTATATTGATATTCCCTCTCCTAAATGAGAACACCTCTCCCATACAATCAGCGTATTGGTCAGGTATATCTTCATCATACCCTGAAAAGTCTAATGTATCTAGTAATCTCCGGGTATCCTTAGTGTCTAACGTAAAGTAATCTATGTCTGTATCTTTTACACCACAGATGAAATAGCTACCTGACCCAACTAACGGTGTATTTTTGAAGTGTATCTTTTCTATATCGTGTCTATTCATAACTTAGCCCCACAACGTTTACAATAACTGTGTACTATACTTGTATTAACTGTATTACACGAGTAACAGAACTTACGTGTTGGTTTAGGTAATGTTATTGGTGGAACAGTGGGTAATTTTGGTCTATATATTGGCGGTAGAACAGCTACAAACCAAATAAATAACCCAGACAGTATACTAATTATAACACATATAATAAACTCAGTCATCTTTGTCCTCCCTAAATCTATAAAATCTAGCTTCACGTAAAGCTTTATAAGAATCATCTGGCATGTACTTAATCTCAATAGTTTTACCTATGTACTTATCTTGATGATGCCATATATTTTCTCTTTGTATGTGTGTTAACGCTCCCGGTCCTACACCGATAACACCATGCACTGTATCAGTATTACAAGCATCGTGGTCTACATCTACCGGATAAACTACGTTGATTCTACCAACCATACCTTTAGGATTACCATGTTTATCTATGGCTTCATCAAAGCTGTGTATCTTAAGGTCTATAGTCTCCTGACGTTTAAGTTTAAGCATACCCGGACTTCTCCAGCCTTTCTTAAACACAGATTTATCGCCATCTAAAGCTCGGATAATAACTCCCTCGGCTTCTGGATTATTACAGAAGAACTCTTCTACATAGTCTTGAAATTCACTAGGTGTATGTACCGTTTTACCTTTGATGTAAACTACTTTAAAATCAGTTTCTCTTGGTAAATTTAATTTTAGCATACCCAGCATACGGTGTACGTAACCTGTATCTTCTTTACCCTCCATATAATAATCATGGATATGTAGTACTAGTTGCTCTGTATCCTCATTAGTCTCTTGTTTCCTAGCTAATCCAGATATGTCTTTAAAGTCCATACCCTCTATGTAAAGCTCTCCAATTAAATGAGCACCACTAGGTAATAAACCTACTAAAGAATCAAGAATATGCTGTATAGACTTGATAGGCTTTCCTTGTCTAGATTGGGCTATCGGAGCACATAATCCACGTTTGTAGTAAATGTCTACAGGAACTCCGTCTAACTTCTCAGTAATTTGAGCTGGTAGTATAAGGTCTTTTTCGGACTTATATACTTTGGATAGTAAAATTGTTTCGTTTGTCATAATTAATCCCTGTTATCTTCTTGTAAATGCGGATAATCTATTGTTACTAAACAATCCTTCTTAACTGGTATAGGCTTACCGTCTGGTTTATTCATAACCTCTTTAGGGTCATTAAACTCAAACCAATCGGTACTTCCTATAGCGTGAAGGTCTGTCGGGTCTTTCATATAGAGGTACATCAGGAATAATGTATTACAAGCTATATGAGCTAGATGAGGAAGTCCAGATTCCCTATCGCATATCTCACCGTCCTTCCAGTCATTTAGGTGTCTATCTAATGCATCCTCGTATCTACGTTTAGCATCAGGAACATCCTTCCAGCTATCAGCAGAATACTTAAGACAACCGTATGTCAATACTGCTGCCACCGCTTTAAGGGGTAAAGCTAATCCCCTAGTTAGTAAAGAGAACATTAATTTACCACCGTCAAATTTATTACCTATTCCGTTAGAATTTGTATTCACGAACTACCTCCGTCTTAGTTGTTTGTTTACATATATTCTCGACCTTAGCTATAGCGATATCTATACTAGTCGCTCCTAATGAGTCTAATTTTTTAATCTGTTCCTCTTTAGCCCTAGTTAACGTATAGCCTTCTTCTGGTTGACCATCTAGCTCTCTTAAAAGTAACTGCGAGTGGGTATTTTTGCTCACTTGGTATAGTTTATATCCAGCTTTGACAACGGGGAATCCAAATAATGTATATAATTGCCTAGTAATCTCTTTAATAATATCCTTTTTATCCATGTTACTCACGTTACGCTCTCCATTTTCCATTTTTCATTGTTATAATTGTTCGTTTACCATTAGTATAAGTTAATATATGACTATGACTCCAGCTACTTGGACCTTTATTATAATCCATATCAAGTAATCCGGATACTCCAGCTACATAAACTCCGTCTATAATACCAGCACTGTGACTATGCCCTATATTAACCTTTCTACCAATACTCCTAAATCCTTTAGCATTACCACGAGCACCGTTTGGTCCTCTGTGTCCATGCAATCCCTGTTCAATACCGTGAACAATAAAGGAATCGTCTTCCTCTAAAAAGATAGTATCAGACTTAATTTGATTATCGGCAGTAACAGCCCATTGGTACACATTAAAGTCTTCCTTCTTGCGTATACTAGAGTGGATAAGCATACTAGCTCTGTGGAAGAACTCAGCATTTTCTGGGTCTTTTCGTATATCCACAGTTTGTAACCACTTCTGTAAAGCTTGGTCATGATTACTATCAACTACTACAGCCGTATTACCTTTTCTGGTTATGTATTGTAAGAAAGCACCACTACGCTGTAGGTCCTTTTCTACATTACCTGTACCTCTATGATGCATCTTAGCTAGATGATACGGGTCATTTATATTATGGTGATTTCTAGCTGTAAAATCAGTTAAATCATGTATAAATTGATACTGCGGATTAAGCTCGGTTAGCATAGAGTTTTCATCTCCCCACGCTGCTTTAAATACAGTAGGGTCAATTTTTTCTATGTGTATATCTCCCCAAGTAATAGCAGCTACTCTAAAGGTTTCTACTCCGTCTTTATCGTATTGCCAATCTAAGTCATGAAATACTCCATCTTCATTAGCTACAAGCTGTCTCGCAAACCAGTCACCATCCTTGTCGATTTCTACTAGTAAAGCACCGAATACATGATGGAACTCTGCTTTCTGCCCGGCTTTACGCTGGATATAGTTACGTAATGTAATACTACCAGTCGTGTATAAGAATCTAGGATTACACTCCTTCATTCTAGGTAATGACTGCATCTGTACTTTTGTATGCGGTATAATTGCACTAGCTTCTTGAGTATAATTCTCAAATCCTGACAAAGGCGTAACAGCAGTAGGTAGTATATCTAGTTCACCGCAGAATACTAAGTCATCTGTTATCTCACAGGATTCATTTACTAAGAAATCTTTAATTAACGGGTCGTACCATAAACCATCATCTTCTTTAGTACTATTCTGGAATCCTGATTTGTTATACGTAACAGCAGATACAATTAGTTGTGCATCGTGTATATCACAATAGTTCTTTAATGCCTCAAAAAATCCTTTGTGTACATAAGTATTATTTTGAGCAGTAGTGAATACAAATCGTGTACCTTCTAGCTTAGTGCGTTTCTTATCAGGTGATTTAACTGTACCGCCAGCTATAGGTCTGTCGTCTATTTTAATATTTTTAGTAGTATAATCTGGATAAGCTTGTTTAAGCCTACGACAAATTGTACTGTAGTTTATATCTACTCCACTATCCTTGAGTAAGTCAGCTACTTTACGCAAGCTTCCGTACTTCTCGTAATAATCCAGTAGTTGTTCATTTGTTATGTTAACTGCCATAACTTACATCCTCATATCTTGATATTGTTGGTTTAAATTGTACTTCGCATTGTGGGTCACTTATACCACCATCTCTCCTTAATTTGTTTTTAGGTAATGACAAATATCTACTGTATTGTAAATTAGTATCGTTAACAGCTCCAATCATAAGCTGAAAGTCACAAGCTCCTTGCTTACCAGTCTTACTATCTTTTAGCATGGATAACGTAGGAAATTGTAACCCATCGCCATCAGCAGATATTTGACTGGTAGCTAGCCCAACGGCATCGTATTTAACAGAACGTTCTCTAGCCCATTGATACATATGCTCTAGCATCAAATCTGTTCTAGCATCTGAGCCAAAACCTTTGATGTTATCAATCATATCGTACAGTATAACACCAGCGTCATTCTGCTCAATAATAGCTTCAACCTGACCTATATGCATACCATGTATATCAAATACACGTATACGGTCAAGTCTTCCTACAGCCTCCTCGTACATACGTTTAAGCTTGCCCTGCTCGTTAAGCTCTACCAATTCAGTAATAGTAACACCTAATGCAGCCTGATATATACGTTTAACTATACGTCCGGATAAACCTTCATTGTTCAACCAAAGTATATTCCGGTCATCAGCTAATTGACTAGCCATGTAAGTAACCTCAGAAGCTAAGAAAGTAGTTTTACCCTTATCTGGTCTACCTGCTATAATACCAAAGTCTCCGCCACGTAAAGGTCGCATACTCTCTCGCAAACATTTTAACCTCCAGTTGATACCCTCATTGTTCAAGTCTTCTTGTAGAAGCTCTCCAATATCTGTATCGTTCCAGTTAGACGCTTTAGCACCTATATTGAGCTTATAGTTATCTAATACAGTTGATATTAAATCTGGTAACGGTGTAGACAACTCTCCTGAATTATAATCATCGCATAAATTAGCTATCTTCATAGCAGCATCAGCCTCGTATAAATCAGTTATAATCCCGTTCTTAGTTTCATCATCTGCATCTGGTATAGTATTCTTGAGTATACCTATATAAGTAGCTAGTACTTCCTCGTCCATAGTACCATGCCACTGTTTAAATCTAGGTAAGAATACCTGTAAATCAATCTTTTTATGATTAGGAAATTTCTCAAAGTATTTTCCAAAGTCATCTAAGATTGCTTTGGTCTTAGTATCAAGTGTACCAAAGGGAATTGAGCCGTAAAGCTGTTTGTATTCCTTCTGGTACTTCATAATACGGAGTAAAACAATATCAATCATTGTGTATAATTCTCCTTATATCCTCTAATGAGTACTCTTTAGGGTCTTTTTCAGTCTGGATATTAATAGTCTGGACTCCTAATAAATTTAATTGCTTACGGGCTTGTTTAGCACCTTGTATACCGGCTTTATCTCCATCTAGCCATATATACACTTTAAGATTATCCTCAGCTAATTTATAAGCTTTGGCATCACTTAGGTTAGTACCTAGTATAGATGTAGCGTGATGAACTCTTCCTATTTTTATAGCACTTAGTATATCTTCTGTGATGACTGTACAAGTCTGTCCAGCTCTATCTCCAGCATAGAATAGTACATTTTGCATAGCGGATTTAGGATTTATGTATTTAGGCTTCTGCCAACTATTAATAGCTCGCATCTGCATAGATACTAGTTCATCGTTCTGGTATACAGGTAATATAACCCGGTCTAGAGTAGGACTATAACCAATTTTATACTGTCTGGCTAGTTCTGCACTAATACCGTACCTGTAGTACCACGTAGCTGCCCTGTCAGGCACATCTAACGTATAGTCGGTAGGTAGATGTATCTTTTTAGAATTTAGCTCTGAGAGGGCTTCTCTCGCCCGTTTAATGTCCTCTATAGTTCTAAGTCCAGCAGGTACAAAAGCGTTAGCCTTGCATCTAAAACAGTATCGACTGTATCCTTTTGGGTTATGCGATATAAGCTGTGATTCATCAGTACCACAAGCCTCTATGCACTTAGTTCTAGTTCTTCCATTAACAGGCAGTTTCTTAGCAATATCTACCCAGTCCATTAGTTATCCTTTATTTCAGAGTATCTATCCTCTTTTATATTAAGTTCTATAGCTCGTACAGCAGGTACTCCAAATCTGTCCATTAACTCTTTACGGTCTACATTATCTCCTTCTAACTCATACCACTCAATTGATATATCACCATCATTGTAACGCCAATAACCTATAGTAATTTCAAATATGGTATTGAGTGAGTCCATTAGTTCAAATGTCGAACGTCTAAAAGATTTAATTTTATATCTGTTTTTCTCCTGTGGAAATTTTAATACGGTGTTTGATTTTGCCATGTGTACCTCAATTCGTCTATCCCTGCATTATAACCCTGAATGTAGGTTTAGCATGTGGTCATAGGTTTAAAATGTAGTTGTTTACCTATACAATGTCCTCTATTAGCTCCATAAACAATAGATATACTTGGTAATCCTCGTATATCCTGTTTAGCGAACTCTATGTACTCTACATCAGACTTATCTGGTAATGTATCTAGATAATTCTCTGTGTATTTACGTAGTTGGTTGTTAATCCAACCTAGAGGCTTTTCTTTAGTCTGTCGTATAGAATGTCGGAACTTATAAGTATTTTGGAAATTTCTCATAGTATTCCTTTAACGTGAAACCAGTTAAATAACCTACGTACATAGTAGCTACGTACAATACTAACAGCAGTGAATATACCGCCTATAGCTAATTGGTTATGAAACGCTACTTGGATACCGAACAAAGGAAATACAGCCATCTGTGTTAGAATAGCTATTACATACCCTATAGTTACATTTAATACAACTTCTAATAAACTATGGCGTTTCTTTTGACCGTTAGCTATATCCATAGGTGTAGGTCTGTTCTTAAATTCTTCTGGTATAAACATATTATTTGTCCTCCTGTGTTAATCCAATACTATTGTTAAGTGACTCGGTTAGGACAGCAGGTAATTGTATACCTTTAGATGGATTACGTATGTACTCCGGAATCATTGGCTCAACTTCTGCCCAAGTTTCTACTAGTTGTTTAGTGGTATTTACTTGGTCAATAATGGCGGTCGCCTGAGAAATCATTGCATTTTTCTTTTTAGACCATTCATCAAAATCTGCGAGAAGATTCTCATATTCTTCTACCTCTTCTGCATCAGAGGAGAGTTGCATCAATACAGCTCCTGATTTTGGCATAGGCTGGTAATCTGGCTTATCTCCTTTATACAAATATAGGTATTTATACTGACCTCCTATAGTTATTTGAAAAGAATACGCTGTATTTATAAAATCAGAAGGGACTTGAGATATTTCATCTATGTAATCCTCTATATATCTATCATATACATCCCTAGCGAACGCACGATCTATTTCATCTCTACCTGGTGCTGGTGGCGGTGTAGTTTTATTATACGCCTCACTTATGTTTTGTATAATCTCTAGACGTAGTTGTTTACTTAATCGTATTGATTTCATCAGCGTTCTCCTTCATAAATTTAATTAAATCGTTTCTTAGGTTTATACGTGGTACTAAATATATACCTCGTCTTATTGTGTATTGGTTTATAATACCGTCTATAGCTTCCTCAAAAGCCATCTCTTTAAGTCTCTTAGCTGTAGCGTCTAGTTCCTCTTGAGATTCGCATACGATTTCATCATGTACTTGTTTGAACACGATAAGCTCCTAATTTATTGTTACATATAGTTTTAAACCAAGCTACTAAAGGCTGGTCAGTTTCCTTAACATCTACGGTTGTAATACGTCTATCTCTGAATCCCTTAGTAGGGTGTAGTACACGTACCTTACCGTTAGGTAACTGCTGTACTTTAGCTTTCTTACGTTCTCTTAATAAACGAGCCTGATAAGCTCTTATTCCTTTTCTATTCACGACCATAATCCTCTTCTATTAATTGAAATACATTGTGATATTCTTTGTTAAGTTTAGGGTAACTCCAACCGTACCAAGTTGGTGTACGTTTATCAGTTTTCCAGCGTTCTTGTAAGTACAGGAAATAAGCATATGTTGTACTTGGTACAGATTTAAAATCTATTCCTAACTCCTTATTAGCAGCACAGTTAACAAAATATTCAGGTGGTTTAATACCTGATTCTCGTTCTTCTTGTGTAGCTAGTAATTGTATAGCTTCTGTATACAGATAATTACTATGTTTTGTATAAGTATGGTGACGCTTGTATCTATTCTCGTACTCCTTAAATAGATACAGTCCGTGTCTATATAACCAATACCAGTTACTTAGACTTTCCACAGCCCATAGTACACAGGGATGCTTTATATGCGTAGATTTTAAGGGTGTAACCTGTTTACCTACTAACTCATTAATAGCTGTACATAGTATTTGTGTAGTCTCTAAGCACATCTTAACAACACGCTTATCATCTAGATATAATGCACACTTATACGGGCTAGGATTAGTTACAAATATGTTCATGTTACCCCATTAAATGATAGGTTATGTACCTGTGACTACCATTACGATTAATCCTACTGTATAAATTAGGATTATTACATCCGCCTAATGCGTAATAACCAGCCTTTGTAATCTGGTTAGCATTAGCCATATAACTTGACCAAGACATTACACGAACTCCCATGCATCTGTACGGTTTTCTTGTTCCTCATCATTTACGGGTAGCTCTAAGTCATATGTATCTTCATTGTACGGATTGAAATTAGCCTCATCCTGAGTGAGAAAAGAGCGTACGGTATGCTCAATTATAGTTACTTTAGTTTGTTTAGGCATGTTATATTCCCCAATTTACTTGTGAGTTAAGTTTACGAAGCATCTTACGTATTCTGGCACGATAGGCAAACTTAGTATCTACTTTAGCTGCTAGCTCTTTATCTCGAGTTTGACCAAAGACTGTATAAGCTTTAGAATATTCTTCATCTAACTTAATACGTTTACGATTAAGATGTCCTATCAGTTTCTTTATAGTATTATTTTCCACTTTGTAAGAATACCTCCCTTTCCTTAACTACTATCCAATAAGTATCTAGCTTAGGGCAGTAACTATAAGCCTCGCTACGCATAGCACGTTCTTTATTAACAGACTTTAACCAGCCTATAAATTGCTTGTAGCCATCTTTAAGCCAATGCAAATGAGCTTTACGTAAGCCGTGTGCTTCTGTTTCATCTAGTATTAATACGTTATCTTGTCCGTAGCGTTCTGCTATATCACAGACAAAATCAAATTCATCAAAGGGCACAATGAACGATTCCTCAGGTACACCCTCGTATTTACCTTTTAAAGGCTTCCACGGTATGTTTAGCTCATCTAGCTCCCTAGATACCATAAGGTCATTATGTTCGTTCTCCGAACGGCTTTTATTGCTCTTGTACGCACTAAATACTACGTACTTTTTATCTGGTTTACTATGGTTTTGTATACATAAGTTATTGTTCATTGTAGTTCTCCTATTTGTTTGAATCTTGCTGAAATACTCTAATAATTAATAATAGCAGTAGTACAGCTAATGGTGGTACAGCTAAAGGCACTAGTGCATATGACCAAGGTAAATTAGGTATACACGCTAGCACTACAGCAGCTATTATACAGCCTTTCGTAAAGTCAGGCGTTAAGTTCTTTAATATAGTTCGTATCTTCATTACGCTTGTACCGCTTTTTGAAAAGCTAGTGCCATAGCATTAGATTGATACACATCAACAAACTTACGTTGTTTCTTGTCGTATCTCCTGAATGACTGCCTGTTTAATGCAGCTTGTCCTGACTTACTACCTAAGTAAGCAGTTATAAAGGCTCTTACGTTTCTAATTGGTTCTTGGTTCTTATTCATAATTTATCTCCGTAAATTGTGCGGTGAAAACTACTGTAATCACCGCAATTGTTAACAACTAAAGGTATTAGTCTTGTAATAATTTGTCTGCTAGTAAGTTTTCTGCTTTATCCGCAGTACAACTATAAACACAAGTCTTATCAGCTAGTTTATTCTTAGCGGACTCTTCTAAGAACTTAGCACGCTGTCTAATTGTTTCTATAGAATCATACAAGCGTTGTGCGTTAGCACGTTCTAGCTCAAACTCTTTAGTAGCTTTATCTGCTTTCTTCTTAATACGTTTTAAACAGATACCTACTACTTTCCTGTGAGTCTTATTAGCAAGTTTAATAATAGTTTCTTCTATTGGTTGTTTAGTCATAACTTCCTCGTTAATTTAATGGTAATTCGGGTGTATTAATACCAAGGTTATTAAATATTCTACCTCGGTGCGGTTTCATAGTGTAGTCAGATGAACTAGGGTCAGTAATAACTACTACAGAGTTATCTAAATCTACCATGAAATTTCCTGCATGTGTATCAGATAATACAGGGCACATAGGGTGTTCTAGTACTTCTAATACCTGATTAACTATTGCATTGCCCTTCTCTACTCTAGCTTTATACATAGGACTAGTATAACCCCATTGGACTATCTCCATAGCGTCACGTACAGCATCATAGTACTTATGTATATCAATATCTACATCAGCATTACAATCACGTACCTCTGTCCATTCAAAGTCGTATTTATCTATTAAAGCAACATAAATACCTCTAGTGTATTCTTGAGCTGTACCGAAAACAATATCGTGAACGACTGGTAAAAATGGATAGTCTTTTCCGTCTTGGTGTAGCATCATGCTAAACGCTGCCCACGATAACCACCCGTCTCGCATTATATCACCTTTACCTCCAGCACCATGCCCAACTTTAATAACGTAGTCTGAATTAAAGGGACAAGCAATTACGATACTGTAATGACCGCAGCCTAAAACAGTATAACCTGATTCAATTAGATATTGTTTTAATGCTGGAAAACTAGTTTTACCGTATTCACAGTACGTAGCTTCTGTACCATGATATTCATAATTAACGGCTACTCTTACACAATCGTCTAGGTTATCAAACCACTGTTGTACATCCCTAGCCATAGCGTATAATATGTCAGTGTATTGTTTTTCCATTATTAGTACTCCGTAGTTAGTCAGGCTGTTAGCTAATTATCTCATTTACCTACGGACAGTAGCACCTGTGTTATGTTCAATTGGCTGTTATGTTACCCTAGTTAATATGCGATTCCATCATTTAAAGTACACCTGCTGTATGTACTCACCAGATTCAATTAGGTATCCATTAAGCTACAAGCTTACGTATAGCCTCTACCTTATCCAAATCAAGCTCATCACCATTTTCTATAGCTTTTGAAGCACGTTTGATAATAGTATCTATAGCCTTATCTAGGTCAAATGGTACGTATTCCTTTTCTGGTTTAAACTCCCAGAACGGAGTTACAGTTGCTTCCTCTACAAGCGTAGTACTAGCTTTATCAAACTTGAATTGTTTAGTCTTAGCATCATAATCAAATTTACCGTGTGCTATAAACCAGTCACGTAAAGCGTTCTTACGTGCTAAGCTAGGTACAGCTTGCACTAGTTTTTCAGCTAATGTAATATCTCCATGCTTATCAGCGTGTATAAGACAAGATACAGCAGCTACATGTATATCCTTTTCGAGGGCTTTACCACGTTTACTAATACTAGCTATAGCGGTATTGATTGCACTTGCACCAGTTAATAATTTTAATTCTACTTTAGTCATAATAATCTCCATTGTTATAAATTAAACGTTAGGTATGTTAACCCAATAACAACACCAGTCAACCTACTATTAGAATCCACGTTAGGGCATCAAATAGGCTCACTGGTAACGTTATTTAACTTTTAGCTAGTCTAACCTACACTCACAACAATTCAGCTTGCTATCGCCTCCTATGCCACTTGTGCCTCATTCATGTATACACGTCTGGTATATTAATTATATAGCTCTGTCTTTATCCACCTATTACGGCTTTAACTAATCCACTAACTATCGTGTACTATACTGGTATACATTTACACCTGTACACTAAACTAGTAAGCTTATAGTAACTACTCTATAAAACACTTCTTTAGACTATTTTCGGGTTGTTGTTTGTCACTCCACCCATACAGAGGTTATATTGGACTAGATACACCTACATTACGCACTACGTGCCACTGCGCCGACAATCAGTATTACAACTGCATCACTTGATAAACCTATGGTCTATACCAATACGCTAGTATATTGGCTATTTGTTCCTGTATAGCTTTCGGACTGCTACCTATAGCGTTAACCATAAGCGTTTACTATTCGCAGTACATAAAGTACTTTCATACTCACTATACAAGATAAATACTTTCTTACTATTCTTACCGTCCAATATGGGCTGGCTAGCTTTATCTTATATTATCTTATACTATTTAATAACTAATGTAAAGAACTATTATTAAACCTAGTATAAAACCTATTTTACAACCTAGTATAAATTCTTTTAACATATCTTGTTACCTTTATTAGTATAATTAATTTAAACTTGTTAGTAGTGTACTATAATATTCAAGATTATATAAAACATGTAGTAACATAAAGACACTAGCTGTCCATAAACCTATTGCTAGACCTAGTAGAAAATCTTCTATCATCATCTTCATAGTATCACCTTTATTAGTATAATTTATTTTAATTAACTGGTCAAGTATTTATTTTTGTAGAGCTTAATAATACTTGTTTCATTGCTCTTGTTACTAACCATAATAAACTTTGTTCTTATTGTCAATAACTAACACTACTAAGTTATAATATTAATAAAATCACCACCATCTATTACACGTAACTCACCTGTTATATAAGGCTTTACTAATTCATGGTTAATATCCCCATATATCTTAACATCATCAGATTTTGGTATCCTACGTAGTTTAACATTTATGTTAAGTAACTTGAATAATCTTCTAATGTCATTTAATGTTTGATAGTCATTCATACTAATACTATTATTTATTAATGTCTATATTTACTATATTTACTATATTTCTTGTTTGTTATGCTTAAAGTATATAGTTAAACAGTGCATAGGCCTGATTATAATAAATATAAATACATATTGCAAGTAATAATTTAAGTATTTATATAAATTAATATAGATATTCTAATTTATACTTATAATACAATAACTTGTTATTAATATAAATAACTCCCCTATTACATAGTAAAGTAATAACAGGTTAGTATCTGTTTCAAACAAATTGTAAATATGTTAGTATTTACTTTGTATTATACTATTATTATAAGGTTAGTATAACTAATATAAGTACTAATAGAGTACTATAGATAATAATATAAATAATACTTGGTTATAATAAGAATATAGTATAAGATAATACATAAGATAAATAAGATAGTTACTTAATTAAATAAAGATAAAATAAAGATAGTATCTGAATAGAATAAAGATAGCTAGTAAGATAACATAGATAAATAAAGATAGTATCTTAGATAAATAAAGATAGATGCCCTAGCACAAACAAAAGAATAACTATATGAACTAAGTATAACTAAGATAATACTAGATAACACAATCGAAGATTGATTATACTAGGTTAATACTAAGATTAATCCTATGTATAAAACAAGTTATACTCGTGCTTAAGTGGTATACGGGGAAACAGGCGGGTATATATTAATAAAAGGGCTCTCGTATAAACAACCCATTTTTATGATTTAGCCTATAATACAACTGTATTAACCTGTATTGCTCTAAATAGCCCATACAAGCCCATACAGAGCAATCTGTACTCTCATGTATGATTCCCTTCGAGAGTATCTATTTCGTTTTCTGTGACCTCCTGAGTGAATCTGGTGGGTAATAGAAGAGGACACAACTATTACCCATAAGTAGACCGAGCTGTTACCAACCCGGTCGTATCTGTTTAGCTTGGAGTGTATTCCGCAGAACCGTCTACTACTTCCCATTTGTCAGTAGCAGCAGAACCATGTGCAAATACTAGTCTGTAGTCACTAGAACCTGCATCACGTACTACAATCATACCTGCTGTTTTACCAAAGCCACCATCACCTAGTCTACCCGGTGATTTAACATTACAAGCTGCTGTAGCGTCTGTTAGGTCCGCAGCAGGGACTATACTGAAATTACCCATTTTAGGGTATTGATTAGCTGAACTCATATTGATTTCCTCTTATTATTGATTAGAATATTGATTCAAGTGCGTTTAGTGTAATGTATGCTGAACCTGCTATAAGAGCATCAGCCTCATCTACTATATCCATAGTAAAGGTTACATTCTCCGCTGTAGGTACAGTTAGCTCATAAGCAAATGCTTCTTTAACTGTAGCGTTCTCAGCAGCAGTAGCATCGAAATGCGTTCTGAATATCTTAGTAACAAGAGCACCAGTGACACTACCTGTAATAGCTAGTCTTGGAGCTGTATGGTTACTTACGTTACCTTCGGCAGCACTAGTACCAGTAACTATGTATTTACCAGCAGCTAAGCCTGTTATAGTTTGTACAACTCTACCAGCAGCATCATTACCGCCATCAGTAGTTAATAGACCAGCGGAGTACGTACTATGTGCACCTACGGTCCATGTACTTAGATTCAACGGTGTATAGCTTGCAGAACCGTCAGCAGCTCTCCATACATCAGATGGCTCACCACCTGTAGCAAATACCATAGAGTAATTTGAACTACCTGCATCACGCATAGCTAGCATACCAGCTACTTTACCTAATGGGTTTGGTGAATCTCCTATACGGCTAGCACCGACTCCCTTTATATTAGCAGCAGATTGCATATCTAGCAAATCAGCAGCAGGTATAATAGGAAGAGTTCCTAATTTTGAATAACTCATATTATGTCCTTATTTTAATTTTAATTTAGTTACAACTTTCTCAGCACTACGTCCCATGATATAACCACCTAAACCTATTTTGATTATACCAAGTAGCTCTAGTTCTATAGCTTCTGTTACTCCGGGAGCAGTCATACCTAACCATTTGGCTACTATTAAGCCTACAAAGGTTAGCATAGTTAGTGGTCGCCAGCTTCTTTGTAACCAACTACCTCCTTTTGCTTCCGAGATTATCACTGACATAGACGCCTCTATGTGCTGTAGTTCTCCTTTCTGTTGCTGCTCAAGTAAAGCAGCCTTTGCCTTAGCCCTTTCTGTAGGGTCAGGGATAACTTTATCAATTATCTTCTCGCCTATAGAAAGGATTTGACCTATTCCTATCATTTTAATACCTCCTTAACCTCAAAGTTAGGACAAGTTTTTGTATCTGTAAAGTCTCTGTGCCCGTAAGGCTTCATTTCCTTGAATATTCCAAGTAAACTAGCATATAACTTACGTAGAGCATCAAATTGCCACGTCTCGAATTGGTCACGACCAACCAAGCATACTCCGATACTGTCAGAATTATGTCCATAGCAGTGTGCTCCAGCAGTCCTAACAGGTCTTCCGGAGTGTATCCTACCATCACGGTCTATTACGTAATGGTATCCAATATCTGACCAGCCGTTACCGTTAACGTGCCAGTCTTTTATGTCCTCTATGGTGACATCTCTGTCATTTGGTGTATCTGAGCAATGGACAATAAACTTAGTTATTGTCCGCATTTGCCTCTTTCCTTTTAGCAGCGTCTCTTTCTGCTAGTTTCTTACGATAATCTTTATCTTCCTTGAATTTAAGCTCAAGATGCTCTTTACATATCTCTATAACTTCTAAAACAAGCTCTTTCTTCTTTTCATCACCTGCTATTCTAGATGCAGCGTGTAACAAAGCTTTCTTTACGTCTTTAGTTACTCCGAATCTATCAGTAGGGAATACTATTAAAGAAGGATTAGCAGAAATACCATGGTCTATCTGTTTCTGACACTCTTTGTACTTAACTTTAACTCTAGTCTTAGTAGATTTCTCCTCTGGGAAGATAGTAGGCTTCATTTTCCTAAAGAAAGCATTAGGGTCGATTTCTTCTTCCTTATCCTCTTTAGTTTCCTGTACTGTATCTTCAATTACCGCCTCAGTGCTCTCAGGAGCTTCTGTAGTAGCTTCTTTTACTTCTTCGGTAGGTTGGACCTCAGAGGAATCTAAACCTAGCTCAGAGGCAAGCTCTGTAGCTTTATCGTCAGTCTTAGGCGTATTGTCTTTCTTTGTGCCCATTACGTTCTCCTTTTAAATTTATTTAATAAGTTAGGACTAGGATTACCATGTCCTAAAACAGGTCTTCCATTACCCAACGGATTTTTCATTAATCTTTGGTAATTTTCATTCTTTATCTTAGCAGCAGCTTTTTCAGCATCTAATGTCAAAGCATCTACCCAGTACCTACATGCACCTGCAAGGGCATCTAAGCGGTCATCATGGACTAAACTTCCTTTATCTCTAGATAACCTAGCCATCTGAAAGAATAAGCTGTACGTAGCCCGTTTCTCTGTAGGATAGCGTTGAACAGTATCCCAATCAGATTGTATTATCTCTGGGTCTATAATTAATCTATTACTAGATATAATAGGCTCAAGGATATCAATAATCCTAAGCTCTTTCTGACCAGATTCCCATACCTCTTCTATACCAGCCTTATGACCGATTTCATCTAAAGCCTTTTGTAGCTTTGGTCGCCATATATGCATAAATGCACCGTTACCGAAGTTTTGCTCTATTTGAATCATAGTAGGTTTATTCTTCACTACTACTTTGTTTAAAGCAGTAAGCTTATCCTCAGTATAACCACCGGGGAATCCACCACAGTCTACTAAATACAATCTACCAGCTAAGAATTTAACCACAGCGTACGCAAGCTCGTCTCCGTTCTTACCACCGCCAGCAGGGTCAACATACATGCTAGTTCCAGTAAAGAAACCGTACTCTTCTCCGGTACACTCTCCCTGATAAAACTCTTCCTGTAAAGGGAATCCCTGTGGAGGAAATATTTTTCTATCTGGTGTTCTAGCCCAGTTAATATTTAAGCTAGTACGCTCAGCTTGTGTATGTAAGAATATTAAATCCTTACATTTAAGCGGATACCTATCTGCATCCATGAGCTTAGTATCTAGCATATGCTGTAGTTGGAAGTACGCTTTACCTTGGTCGATTTCCTTAGAAGTAAGCTTATCTTCTCCTAACAGTACAGGGTCTACAGGCTGTCCTCTGTCTCCAGTAGGACCACCACCAGATTGTAAATCCGGATTTTGTAGTAGCCTATTCATAATAATAGGAGCTAAGAACTCTTGATAATTAGGTAGTTCTTCTGCTGTAGGGTATCTACCTGTCCATATTCTAACTTGGAATCCACGACTAGGTAAACTGTTATAAACAGAATCATTAGTCTGTGGTGTACCTAGATATATTATATCACCAGTAGAACATATTGAGATAAAATCTTTAGTAAGGTCGTTAAGCTTTTCACGCTGCACAGCAGTAAGCGAGTTCTTTTTAGATTCGATATCATCTGCTATAAGCACGTCAGCACGATATCCTTGCATATTTGCAGTAATACCTAAACAAGCTATACTAGGTGATTTATCAAATCCTTTAAGTGTATGGTGTACATCGAACGCCTTAACCGAAGCCCTGTCACCAGCACTTGTATCTGGTCGTAGACACTCTAATTCTGGCATATTCTGTATTATTTGTACAATCCAGCTAGCTATCTGAGTAGCTACATTATCACCAGCGGATATAATTAATATCCTAGTCTTAGGGTCATGTATTATACGCCATACAGCGTAACATGCAGTAATAGTAGTCTTAGCCTGACCACGTTGTGCTTGTATCATTCGGTACAAGTCACCAGTCTCTAGAAATTCAGCAATATCCATTTGAATATCTGTGCACTCAAATCCTAAGAACTCTGTAGATACATCATAATAGAAATCAGTAAACTTCTTATAATGCTCTTGGAGTAGTCCTAAGTCATGCCATTTCTTTGTAGCTAATACTAACTCGTTTTCATTCATTTGTCCTCTCTTTAGTATTAATATACATTATCGTAGGTATCCGCAGATACCCACTGTAATACATACTAATCCATAGGTATAACATTACCTATACGCTTTTTATTACGTTTATTCTGTAACCTCTCCTCAAGTTCTGACATATCAGAGTTATCTTCTATAACACAAGTTATTGAATTATCTTTAAGGAATTTAGTTACAGCGGTTAGTAGTGCTGGGTTATTACCAGCCGATTTACTTAAATAATTTATCACGTCATTAGGTAATTCTTCACCGTACTCATCTAAGAGTGCCTGTGCTTGGTCACTAGCTTCTAATGCATCTAGCATAGATTTAGCTACACGACCATGTAGTTCACCTAATAACTTATCAGTTGCTTTACTCATAAGCCTCCTATATACCTAAACGGGTTTTCATCTCCGTAAATATAGTTGGGTAGTTTTCGATTATTTTAGCCATCTTGTGTGCGTCATCATCAGACATTGTGTTAAAGCTTCTTATGTCAAAGAAGCAATTAGCCGACTTAACTGCGTCCATCGTCCACGTAAGCGATGGGTAAACTTGACCGCCCTCTATTGGAACTATAAGGTCATTCACTGTATGGTAATGATATACCGGACCAGTGTACTCAAAAGTGTCATCTGCTATATAGCAAGCTGACAATGTATTAATACTAGCAAATGGAAATTTACTAAGATACGCAGCAAGTTTGTAACACATCATACCACCGTTAGAGTGTCCAACAAGATGTACTTTAGTTAAGTCAATCTCAGGATAGTCTTGTACAAGTTGATGTATAAGGCTATGTAAATACGCTACATCTACGTCTTGATTCCCGGCTTTCCATAGTTTTGTACTATCAGAGCTAGGGTATACTACATAGGATTCAGTGAATACTTCCTCTAGTTTAGTCGCATTTTGCATAAAGCTAGGAGTACCGAAGCCACCGTGTAGTACAAGTACTAGAGAACCATTAGATGTAGTTGGCTCAAATACTAAATTTGTTCTATTTATAAAAGGGTAGTCCATTATGATATACCCGTCAATGTTATTTCTTTATAAAGTATAGTACATGTAAGCGTACTAAGATAGTACCATCAATCGCTCTATTGTCTTTTGTTAGTTTCTTTTTTGCCATTATTCTTATCCTTGTTCTCTTTATAAAGCTTTATACGTTCTATTACAGAATCGTAAGCTTCTGGTATATCTTTAACTAATCGTGCTATAAGAAGGATGACAGCACCAACCGTCATCCAGTCTATATCTTCAATTGCTAGAACTATACCACAAGTACTATAACTCATACATGAGTCAATTAAGTTACTTCTCATAGTCCTCCTATTTCTTCTTTGTAGGCTTAGGATACCTAGCTTTAATATTATTGTCTCGTGCTACTAAAGCGGAATAACCGTTATCAAGGAAAAATTCCCATTGTTCTTGCCATGTACCACGCTCAGTATTCCTACGACTATATACACTCTTTAATCTCCGCTTATTTTCAGTAGAGTCTAACTCTACTTGACGAGCAGTTATTTCCGTAGGAGTCAGCAGGACTCGTCCTTCATCCGTAAATTTTGTAGGCGTGTCGATAGACACAAAATTACCATTACTTAGTTGCTTCATAACTTGTACCCCTCCAGATATAGCGTACCTGATGCTAAATTACCATTATCAAAATAAAGACGTAATCCATCTAATGCCCGGGCATAATCATCACCACCACCGCCAATAGAATAACGGCTTCCAGCACTAGCAGGGTCATACATATGTAATTGACAGAAACTGTAAGTTCGTCCAGAATTTGTGGGGTCTATAATATCAATAATAAAACTACACCCGTAACTCGTATCGACATGAGGGGAATTTAGTTCAATTGCGTTAGAGCCATTGAAAGAAGTACCTCCGTTCCTATCCTCATAATCGTAATGGTAATTCCATCCAGTGTCAATAACTCCCGATACAAAATGACGTAGATGTAAAGACGCATTGTCTACAGCGGGTTTTACATTTACACCTATAATACGGTATAGGTCATAAGTACTCGTTATGAGGGAAGAACCAAAATCTACCTGCGCATCACTACTTAGGACACGAGTGTCTAATAAAGCTCTATTCGGAGCTGGCACATCCTCATAAGTTAGTAAGGCATCTGGTCCGTTACTCATGAGAAATTTCCCAGCCGTGCCAGCTTGTAATAACTGATGTGTAGTACCATCTGCATTAACCTGTAATAAAGCCCCGGTATCAGTTGCAGTTATACTCGGCAAGCTAACTGCAACAGCACTAGCAGCAGCAGATGATGCACTAGCAGCAGCAGATGATGCACTAGCAGAAGCTTTAGCTGAATAGTGCTTAGCACTGTATTCAGTTCCGTCTACTGTACTATCCTCGGCTTTTGTAGCCCACTCTTTAGCAGCTCCTCTGCCAGCAGTATCTGTTACACCAGTACCACCTATAGCAAAGGCTTTAGAGCTATAATCTGTAGATTCTACTATACCGTCTGTCTTTGTAGCCCAATCCTCTGATTCAGTAGCACTAGCAGAAGCTTCCGAAGCTTTAGTAGTACATGTCGTTACATCAGCAGCAGTACTAGCCACAGCAGCGTTAGCAGCAGTAATAGTCTCGTTTAACTGTCTCATATTAGCAGCATCGGTATCAGCAGTACCATCACCCAGGTTTAATATTTTATAACCGTTCATCTGTATATCTTGAAGGAATCCACCTTCTACACGTCCATCTAAGAACTCATGAACAGCCATTATTGTTTGTAAATTACTCTCATCTAAATTACTTTCCTCTACAGGAACGCCATTAGAGTAATCATGTATTAATAAATTCTTTGGTACAGTCCTAGTAAAGACTATAGACTCGCCATTAGCAGGTACAGTTCCTTGTATATTAACTATACTATCGGATACCCACTCTAATGTTCTGTATACAGGGTCACCAGCTCCATCTACTTCTGAGCCGACTCTGCATGTAACATAATCTCTACGCAAGATGCCCAGAGTAAAATTTAACGTATACTGGACTGTTACACCGTCACCAGTAGCCGTTACGACTGAATTTGCCATATAATTATTCTCCTTGTTACTATGTAATAGGGGAGTTGGTTAAGCTACGTATAAACTAATAGCTTAACCGTGATTTTAATTATCCTTGAGATAATTGAATAATGCAGAAAATCCATACATGTTTCCAACAATAGGAATCGAACTCAATGCAGAAGCTTCTTGCCTATCTATACCGTTAAATGAACCTAGTACAGCTCCCGGTAAATGGAGCATACGATTCATAGTGGGTATAGCTGGAGGCACAGGTATTATACCGTCTGTCGCTCTACCCGGAGGTCCATATTTATTCATACGTAATCCCGGCATACCCATTATTTCTACTAGTGGGTCACTAACCATAGGAAGCCAGCCTGTCGTAGGGGCATAGTTAATTGCTCCTTTAGCTATCTTCTCTGTAGTTAATCTATCTCCTCTGCCTTTAATAATCTGACTAACTGAGTATACTATAGCAGCCATACCTAAATTAAATAATAAAGCTTTAGCTGTAGTACTATCAGCATGTCTCATATTACGTAGAAATTGTTTCTGAAACGCTTGTATAGGAAACATACGAAGCTGAGTCATAAATCTACCAAATTGTTTAGTAGCCCAATAAGGTACTTCTCCCGGTAGATTCTTTTGTACAGCTCTATTAACAAATTGATGCATAGCTAATTTATAGTCTTGTAAGTCATCTGGATTCCACTTATTGAAATTCATAGTGACTTCACCGTCTACTTTAGTTATAATACCTTTATTAATATAATCCTGTAGCATTTCGGTCATAGTATCATCTAGACCAACATCTAGTAATCTACGTGACGTATTAGCATCTAACTCGCCTTTACCTAATAACTTGTATAGTTTATGGTTTATAGATGACATTGCTAATCTCTGGCTAAAGGTCATAGCTTGGTAGAACAATGAGGTATGTCCAGCTATCTTATCGCCAAACGCTATAGCTTTATAAGCACTATCAGCGTATTGATTTTGTAATACAGTACTTTTACCAGTAATATCTAAAGCTAACTGGTCATCATGCAAGATATGGTCTTTATCCATAAATATAAAAGCATCGTGTAATTCCTGTACTAAGGGAGTTTTCTTCCCAGTAAAGATAGCCTTCATTTCTTTAGGCATTTGCTTCATAGTGGCTTCTACACCGGACATAAGTATTACGTTACCTAATTCTGTCATTTGAGTTAATCCTAAACTACCTAGCAGGGATTGTCTAGTTAATCTCATAGTGGATAATAATAATGGGTCAACACCCTCCCCTACAGCCCCAGCACCGAAATAGCTAAAAGTAGTCTCTAGTATATCGTTAGCTTTATCATAATCACCTTTAAAACCGTTAGCAGACATTTCATCTTTTATAGATTCAATTATCTCTGTTTTATCAGCTAATTGATAACCTTTACGAGCAAGTGCACTAGTACCGGATACCTTACGAGTATAGT
>Ga0208767_1000456_pt1 | contig 33456 bp, 45 predicted proteins | sample VirMetDEL_Mar_21_FD_184514 | JGI IMG/M metagenome (GOLD analysis project Ga0208767, IMG submission 184514) | Aqueous microbial communities from the Delaware River and Bay under freshwater to marine salinity gradient to study organic matter... | ecosystem: Environmental > Aquatic > Marine >... | reverse complement strand
TTTTCTTTACAAGGTTAGCCAGTACCAGATTGCTCTGGTATGCAGCAACGATCTCATCACTCCAAATTTCTGGAATAAAAGTTGCTGCGGTTGTGTTTGTTACGTGGTCAGTTCCAAGTGCCATGATTAAATACCTTTAAAAAGTTTGGATTATTTAACCCTCCCTTCTGCATATGCTTTGTCGTACTCTCCAACATTAGCCATATACTTGCGAGGGTTTGTTCTCATTAAATTAACTAGATCAGTACGACGATAGATCTTACGAGAAACAGGTTCAGATGAACCACCACCACCAGTGCTTGCCGCTTTACGCTGTAGTTTACGATCTTTTTCGTTCACTTCTTTTACTTTTTCAACTGTGCCTTTTATTTCTTTCCAGTTTCCAAGCAATTCAAATGCAGCGTCAAGATCGTATTTATCAGCTCTTTGAAAAAGCTCAATCCTTACCTTAGATGATTTAATCCACTCAACAAAGTTTTGGTCTTTAAGAGTGTATTCATAGTCGGGATATTTGTTCTCAATCATCTTTAAAACTTCTGCTTGCTGTTGTTGTGCAAGCATCTGTTTCATTTGCTGGATTGTTTCGCTTTTCTCAAGTGTGCGGTTAACAGCCTCTTTGGGGTTCTCGTAGAAATCAAAATCCTCTTCTTGATCTTCTACTTTATTACCACCTTTAAACTCTTCTAGTTTTGTCTTGAGCAAGTCGTCTACGGCTTTACGAAGTTCACCAACCTCTGCACCCTGTCTGCCAAGTAACTTCTCAGCTTCTTGGTGCATACGTACAAGTTCTTCAACAGGTTTGTCTTTGTACTTATCTGGAAGTTCAAAAGACTCTTTCTGTTCTTCTTGTACTGATTCGTCTTGTTCTTCTGTATCTACTGTTTCCCGTTCTTGTGGTTTATCAGTATCAAAAGGATTTACAAGTTCTTCGTCTTCGCCAAGACTTAATTCTTGGTTATCAAGAGGGTCAACTATTCTAGTCATTTAATGTATTTCTCCGTACTTTAAAAGTATTGTGAAGACTGTGGTCATTTTCTTTTAGCGGCTCTTTCGTGATCCCTTGCCCATTTCATATTAGCCCCTGGAAAGGTATGATCTAGCTTAAAGGATGTTCCTGAGATTATCCGCTTACTAATAGAATCACACTTAGTACAGGTTGATTCATTTATTTCAGAATCAATAAACTGTTCTTCGGTGTGGCCCCTTTCACAAGTGAAATCAAACAGACGTTTCATCGTTGAATCCATCTCGTAAAAACTCATCATAGCTATTGCCAATGGCTTCTTCCCATGACAATAACCTAAGTAGGACATTAAGCTGTCCTTGTGCTAAGTGTAGGTCTTTAGAGTCATTAAGACTTAAGATATGAATGGAGTCAGCAGTGTCTTGTAGATCTTCCTTTAGCTGCTTCCAACCTTCTTGTTGAAATAAGTCCATGTAGTTTTCGTAGTATTTCTCAATACTCATTATACACTCTCATATTATAACACAAATGAATGGATATGTCAATTAGCATAACTATCTGTTATTACCAACTTGGCGCATTTGCATCTCCACCATGTTTTCCTTAACATCAATTTCCTTTTCTTTTAATTGTAGCTTGGCGTATTCCACCAACTTCTTAAACTCATCCATTGGCATGTTCTTAGACATGGCAGCAATACGACGAGTTTCTTCCTCAATTGGTAGTAACTGTGTTTCAACATTATTTTGTTGAACACGACTAATAATCTCAGCAGTTTGTGCTTGTACGTTTTGTAGTGTTGCTTCTGCTGATTGAATCTGTAGCTGTGTTTGTACTTGTTGCAACTGTTGTGCTTCTGGATTAGGTTGTGATGCTTGTTGGATTGCTGCAACAATCTCATCACGATTAGAGATAGCCATGTTGTCAATTACAGCAGTAACAAGCAGATTATAAACAGGGGATTCCTGTGGCATGGTTTGCAACAACTGAACAAGTTGTGTGGTTTCGTACTCACGAGCAATGATGCCCAGAGTACTAGTTGCAACAAACTTGTAATCTTTAACTGGGTACAACTCAGGAACAAACTGCATATAACGACAGGCAGCTTTTTCAATAAACGGAATCAAGAAGTTTTCTTGAAAGTTAATCAAGGTGCGCTTGTGACGCTTGATGATTGCCCCTAACCCCATTGAAATGCCAGCAGCAGTACCCTCACCGTTGATGGAGGCAGGTATCCCAGCAGAGTCAATAGCACCAGTAGATTGTTGTACCATTGTTTGTAGCTGTTGTGCTTGGCTGAATGTCACCTGATCCAAAGAACCAAACTTAAATGGTTGTAGGATTTCGGAAGGGTTTCCGTTTGTGAGGAATGTTTTACCTGGGCGTATGTCTAACTTAGCACCACGCGGCATACGAGAAGCATCAATAGCCATCATTGGATGTACAGTCAAGGCAAGGGCATCAACACGCGCACGAAGCTCTGTGTCAAGGGCTTTCTGGCTGTTATAAGCCTTCTCACAGATACCACGACCCCAGAAACGAGAGGGTACTATGTCCCAAGAGAACGCAACAACAGGACGATCACCCTTCATGTAGGGATTCTTTTCTACTTTAAGCAGGGTAGAACCATTAGCAATTACCAAGATAACTTCTGTGTAGCTGCTTTCGTCATCTTCTTCAGCAAGTGGATCAAGGATTTCTACTACTTCTTCTGTCTCACCAACACCGTCTTTACTTAGTTCAACAGTGATTGACTCTTTTAGGAGTTCTGTTGGCACAAGACCGTAGTATTTAGTCAATCGTACCATTCCGTCTTCGTAAACAGGGTCTACTTTACTAGCATCCTCTAGATCTGGATCAGACGGAGTACACTCAAAGTCTACGTCCATGTATATCCCAGAGTCTATACCCATTCTAACCTGATGTTCTGGCACCATTTTGTCAATGGCAACACCCAAAGCATCTTCAATGTTAGTAGCAAGCGGATCAATTAAGAAGTTTTGTGGCATTACAGGGTCAAGTTTTACGATGAACCTGTCTTTTTTCATTACACCAATGGCAGTCATCTGACCATCCATTGCTGGTTGTGTTGCTGGAATAAGCTCTGTTGTCTCTTCCAGAACTAATTCACCAATACCAGTACCAAATACAGCAGCATTTATCAAACATTCAGCAACAGAACTGCGAGTCTTAGCAAAGTGCAGGTCTTCTGTTAACTGTTTCTTAAGGAATCCTACGTCACGGGGATCAGGGTCTTGAAGATCATCATGGATATCAAAGAAATTACCACGTCCAAAGGTGGCTTCTTCGATCTCAGCAACGGATGATTCTACTGCCTGCTGTGTAGCTGGAGAAATAAGGCGAGAACGCTCTGACATACGCATAGAATCACTGGCATCCCATATCCCACGCCAAATTCTGTAGTATTCATCAAAACGCTGTGAGTAGTTTGACTCAAAATGGTCACGCCACCCATCGCATTTATTAATCACCCATGCTTCTAGGGTATCTTTTGTGCCGTAGTCTTTACTCATTATTTAGTATCCTGCTATCTCATCAAATACTTCGTAGTTGTCTTGCTCAAAATCATACGAATATGAAATTTTTGCAAGTTGGTCTATGTATGCCAAAGAATCAATCAAGTCATCGTGGACTAACGGATTCGGAAATTGAAACAGTTGGTCTAGAAACTCAATATTCCAGTCTCCTTCCTCTATCACAATACGCCCATGTTCAAACCTACCTTGCAATGCAGCAACAATACGATCTGTTTTCTTCTTGTTACCATGTGTTAGCTCTTCAATACGAAAAAACTTGTTACGTCTTTTCATTTGGTCCGTTAGTGGTGACATGATTGCCTGTCTTGCTATCCCTTTCTCAATACCAACTGATACAGCATCGTATTTCTCTACAGCATCGAATATCTGTTCTGCTGTTTTATCAAAAGTCCATCTACCATAGATTATCTCTTTTACATACCAACCATCTTGGTTTGCCTTAACGATTGATATTGCCGTGTTATCCAGTTTGGATTTCCTACTTCTTTTGGTTCCATCATCAAAACCAGCAAGGTCAACAGCAATGTAGTATTCACCGTCATCAGGCTCTTCTTCGTCAATCTTAATCCACTCTTCCTTGAATATATTAGAACCCTGTGCCTCAAATGAGGCCAAGAACTCTTGACGAAAAGCAAAGGATGACATTGTTTTCTTTGCTGTGTCTATCTCCTCTGGGTCAAGCATTGGGTTATCATACGAAGTAAAATGCCAACCCTGGTACGTATCGTCTATTCCGCTTGAAGCCAGTTGGTGCAGATCATAAAAGTGGTTACGACCCATTGGTGTACCAATAAACATAGCTGAACCCTTCTGGTCAGCCAGTGCAGGTCTTAGGATTTGTTCCCAGACGCTTGGTTTCATGTCTGCATATTCATCCATGACCAAGTATTTCAAGGACACACCACGCATTGTCTCAGGTCTGTCTGCCCCTTTTAACGAAATAGTAGCCCCGTTAATCAGTGTAATCTGTAGGTTGTTAATGTGACTACTCTTAACAACAGGGTGTCCTACCTCAAGTAGGGTTTGCCACATAATGTCCCTAGCCTGTCCCTGTGTAGGAGCAACATAGAACACATGACCAGACTTAACCTGCAAGGCATAGAAGATAAGCTGATAAGCAGCCAGTCTGGATTTACCAGTCCTTCGTCCGGCAGCTACAACTTTAAACCTTGCCTTGCTATCCCAGACTTCTTGTTGCCAGGGTAGTAGCTTGATGCTTAGGTCAGTACTCAAATTAACAGGCTCTGTCCAGGTTGTATTTGATCTGGGTTTGTAATCCTATTTGTATCAGCAATTTCAGCAACAGTTTTACCTAGCTTTCTTGATATGCCGTACAGGGTGTCCCCCTCTTGTACAACATACTGGTTCATACTTAGCATATCTGTATCACTGCTCTCTGAACTATAGTTTTTCATAGCTTGTGCTACAGCAAACATACGATCCTTAATGCTTTGTGGTGTATCCTTTGCTTTGTACTCATTGTTATTAAGAAATTCCTCAGCAGCTTCTTTGTACTTACCCTCGTTAAACAAGAGCCTTGTATTTGGGCTTCCACCAAGATCACCCCTATAGGTTGCTTGCACAAGTTCTGCTTTTAGCTCTTCTGGTAGCTCATCGTAGCCTTTGATTAGTTTTCTTGTTAGGTCTTCATGGTAATCAAAAGACTCACCAAAACTCTTATCAACCCACTCTCCTGTTTGACCTACACCAAACGTAGGGATTCCTTTCGTATCTAAATATACATCAGGAACAAATCCCTCAAGAACAACAACACGCTTTTCTATAGGGCTTAGTTTTCTACCCTCAAGTTTTTCTACTGCATTGATTGCATCATTACCATACAGCACCTTTTTTTTATTTGTTGTTGGTGTTTGTTTGGGTTGTTCAGTTTTTGTTTGTTCCTTTTGTAATGCCTTCTGAAACAAAGAAGCAACTGCATTTTCTTCTGGGTTGCTTGGTTTAGCAAACGAAGGAATATAGTCCAGTGGATTACTTAGTATGTCTTTTATGTTCACTCTGTCTCCTCATCACTAGGCATTAGGTTAATGTAGTCACCTTCAATCGGTTCAGGTTCCCCTGTTCCTATTGTTTCTATCTCACCACCTACACCAGTGATTGTAATGTTTACTGATGCTTTCCCTATCCCAGCTTTGTCTTTATCAAAGTACGAAAGAGGCATTAGACGATCAACCAGTAGTTTCCATGCTGCTGCTTGATTCTTGTGCTCATCATCCAAAGCAGCATTAAGAATAGAATCTAATACCATTCTGGATTTAGGGGAAGCTAAAAGCCTTGCTTTGTATTCCCTGATTGCATCAGCATCACCAGTAGGTCTACCTATTGTTCCTGGTTTCTTACGTTTGGCAATCTCAGTCTTCTTGGGCCTTCCTCTGCCCCTCTTCCTCAACCGCTGTTCCTTTGCTTCTGTACTATTCTTTCGTTCTTCCGCTTCAGCTTTTAATTTTAAATCTATGTTCTGTACTGGCTTCTCAGACATTTCGATACTCTTTGCCCTATAAAGGAGAGACTGGGATTATAAGATTGTACGATAAAAGACTATGCTATTTTAAACAGGCAATAGCTTTGCTGCTTATCATATATTCTGTGGAGATCCTTAGTATGACTAAGGCAAGGTTAGGAAGTTGTTTATTTCTGTTTATTTGTTACTGTTCCTTAGTAACTTTAAAGGATAAGTATATTATATCATATTTTTTAACAAAAATCAATAGTTTTAACGAAAAATAATATGACTAAAAGAGTTCTTTTGGTACTAGATATACTATCGCGTAGCGATCAAGCTGTACAGATTCTCCTGTGATTTTCCCTGTCATATTGTTTTTTACAAAAATATATAATACAAACATACACTTGGACAGGGTTTCATTAGGTACTCTTTCGTCACTTACCCGTTAAATTAAAGATAGTAAAATATGGAAAAATTTGGCCTTTTGAAATTCACTCTTTTTTGTATCTAGGGTGGTACTACTATATATAGACCAGGCCATAGCCCCCTCCCCCTCCCCTCAACTTATAAGGGAAACTTAGTAGTAAAGAAAATTTATAAGGAATGATAATCATTCTCATTCTCATTTGGAAAAGTGTGGGGGTTGGAGGTGGAACACCATTGACTCATTATCTAGTTACCCTGATTCATATCTATGCACTATATATTTATACCCCACTACCATTCATCAAAGTTATCTGCACTATTGATATGGATTATGATTGATAGTATTGACAGTAGTGCGGAGTGCCTTATACTGGCCACATCAAAGCAAAACAGACAGGGGATAGACACAATGAAAACCACCGACCTACAACAGCAAGTAACAGATCAAATTGTTGCCATACTAGAATCAGGAGCCAGCCCTTGGGTTAAGCCATGGAGTTCCGATGGAGCATCAGGAATGCCACATAACCACAGCACTGGCAAAGCGTATCAAGGCATTAATGTCCTGATCCTTTGGGCAGCAGGTTGCGAGCGAGGCTTCACAAGCAGTGCATGGCTTACCTATAAACAAGCCCAAGCAGCTGGAGGCCAAGTGCGCAAGGGTGAGAAAGGAACTGCAATTACCTTCTATAAGCCAATCAAGGTTGAGAAGGAAGGGGAAGAAAAAACCATTCCCTTAATGAAAACCTTTACAGTATTCAACACAGACCAGATTGACGGGCTGGAAGTGGAAGTACCAGAAGATCAGCCCAAAGTGTTTACAGCGGATCAAAAGACAGATTCAGCGGTACGCCTCTTTGAGTGCTACACAGAGCGGGCTGGAATTGACTTCTCAACTGGTGGGGATCGCGCCTTTTACTCTCCATCGCATGACACCATTAAAATGCCAGAGCGGGCAGAATTCACCAAAGAGAGCGGGTATGCTGCGACACTGCTGCATGAAGCAGTGCACAGTACTGGCCATAAAAATCGCCTTGATCGCTTCAAGGATACCACCAAAAATGGATACGCTTTTGAGGAGCTGGTAGCAGAAATCGGGGCTGCCTTCCTTTGCTGTGATCTTGGTATCACTAATGAAATGGAACAACACGCAAGTTACATTGATAGCTGGCTCAAAGCCCTTAAAAATGATCGCACACTGATTTTCAAGGCGGCAGCGAAGGCAAGCAAGGCATACGAATTAATCACACAGCCGGATGCAGAATAGACAACAACAGCCAAGGAAGGCAAAAACCAAACCAAATGAGGGTATACAAAATGAAAGCATCACCAAAATTTAGTAAGGCTTCAAAAATGCCAAGCCGTTCTTGGAGTCTCCAGGCCTTAGACACATGCCCTGGATCAATTGGGACAGATGGACAACTTGTACCATCGTGTTCCGGTTGCTATGCAACCACCGGAAACTATCGTTTCCCAAACGTCAAAGCCCCACGTGAGCATAACCGCGAGGATTGGAAACATACAGACTGGACAGCAACAATGGTGAAAGAACTGGACAATGACAGATACTTTAGATGGTTTGATTCGGGAGATATGTATACCTTAGAGCTTGCCAAGAAAATACTATCAGTAATGAAAGCGACACCATGGGTTCGCCATTGGCTCCCTACTAGAATGTATAAATTTAAAAAGTTTGCTGGAGTCTTGGCACAAATGGAGGCGCTACCCAATGTTGTTGTTCGCAAGTCTAGTGACTCAATCACGGGCGAGACAATAGAAGGCCAGAATACCAGCACAATCATTGAGAGCGCGGATAGTGCAAGTCAAGGTATGACAGTCTGCAAAGCATACGAGCGCGATGGTAAATGTGGGGATTGTCGCGCATGTTGGGACAAAGGTACAAAGACCATCGCGTATCCAGCGCATGGTAAAAAGATTGCTAAACAGTACAAGATAATTGCTAGCATAACATTGTAATGCCATACAAAGTGTATTATGGTGGACCAAAACAAAAACGAGGATCTAAAAATGAATATGCACAACTATTATGCACAACTACAACCAAAAACATTTGAAAAAGCCTGCGAAGACGACATCACACTAGGCGAGGCACTTGGCCCTGACGGGTGCGACGACTTTAACCTTGCCGCAGACATCCTGATTCAGTACAAGGAGGCGATTGAAGAGGGTGATGAAGATATGGCCGAGTATATGTGCCTTCGACTGGGACGGCTTTTGCTCCCTGCTGGGATGAAGTATATTAATCGGATAGTGGGGGCGGACGAATGAGCAAAGTCATGCTTATAGCGATATTAACGCTCATTATTTGTCTAGGCATCGTGGGTGAGATGGACGCTGAGAGCAATGCCGTGAGCGAGCGTCACTATATCAAAATGGTTTGCGAAGGGAGCTGGCCTGATTACAGAAATGAAAAACCGGAGTGTATAGAATGAACCAACAAGAAAAGGCGCTTGATTTAATCAAGGATGCCAGCAAATTAAAGGTAAAGATCATGATCACAATTACGCTGAACAAAATAAAAGAACACAATCCTTGCGTTGATGGGTGGAAAATCCTACTGAAAAGTAAGCCAGGACTAGACTATAACGAACCCTTTCCGCTGTCAGACATACTCGACAGCAATGGTCTACATGACGCATTGTGGGTTCTGAGGTGTCTGCCGCAGTATGGCAACATCTGGCGCAAGTATGCAGTGTGGTGTGCTAGACAGGTGCAGCATCTTATGACAGACCAGCGAAGCATAGATGCACTGGATGTCGCATGGCGGCACAGTATATGTGAGGCGACAGATGGGGAGCTGGATGCTGCTGCGGGGGCTGCATGGGATGCATGGGCTGTTGCTGGGGCTGTTGCTGGGGCTGCTGCTGGGGCTGCTGCTGGGGCTGCTGCGCGGGATGCTGCTGGGGATGCTGCATGGGATGCTGCTGGGGATGCTGCATGGGCTGCTGCATGGGATGCTGCGCGGGCTGCACAGTCGCAAAAGCTGCGGCAGATACTTGATGCTGGCGAGTGGGTGGAGTAGAACTAAACGGGCGCGAAGCGCTCCGAATTTGAGGGATTTGTTATGCGCGTTTTACACCTAACATTAAAAAAGAAGTGGTTCGACATGATCGCCAGCGGCGAGAAGCGCGAAGAATACCGCGAGATTAAGCCGTATTGGAGCCGCCGCCTCGCAAGCATCTGCACTCCTGAATACGACGCTGTGAAATTCCGCAATGGATACCGGCCAGATTCGCCTACGGTTACCGTTGAGCTCGATGGCATTTACTCAGGATTTGGCCGCAAGGAATGGGGTGCTCCACATGAGCGAGTTTATATACTGAGGCTTGGCCGGATACTGCAAGCCCCATAACCGCTGCAACAGGGGACGGAGCGAAGCGGAGTCTGACTTTATGCGCTTGTTATATTACGTATTGATAGGAGTTTTATTATGATGGCATTAACTACAAAGCACTGTGAAGAAGTCCTTAATCAGCGGCTCATAATTGGTAGTGGTGAGGCAATAGATGGTAATCGTAAGCGTTTTTATTTTCACGTTTGGCTAAATGAATATCAAGTTGAGCATGGATCGCATGGAAAAGAAAAAATAATAGATTCTGGGCAAGCTGTAGAAGAGTTGCTGGAAGTCTACAATGAGTTATAACCCTAAATACGGCGACGATAGGGTGTGTGAGTGCGGCCACGCTTATTACCGGCACTTTGATAGCTACGAAGATATGTACCCTTGTGGCTGCAAATACTGCGATTGTGAGGAGTTCATAGAAGCACACTAACCGCTGCAACAGGGGCGGAACGTCCCGCGCAGCGAACTGGTTGCAATTGTTATTTTTTGGAGAATCACATGGAACCGAAGGACTTAAAGCGAGAACTTGAATCAGCGTACAAGCTGCTTGAGGAAAAAGAACGTCAGATTAAGAACCTGCTGATTGAGCGCAAGCAAAACAATATGGTGATGGAGCTGTTGGAAACTGCCGGATTTGTTAAAGAGGGCAAGCTGGAAGAAGCCAAGGAATTTGTACAGACATTCAAAACATAACCCTGAGGATTCTGCATGAGCAATCAAAAAACAGAACAACAAAAAGCACTTGATCTGATTAAGAACGCTGGCTATCTAGTAGCAACAGCGAAAACACAATCAGAGAAAGACCTGGCATGGTCAAAGAAGAGGCTTGCTATGAGGGCTTGTAGCGATGCGCAATTATCTTATTTAGATATGATTGACGCATACGTAGCAGGTTATAAAAAATCAATTACAATACACTGAGGAGACAAAAATGAAACTGGATATAATATTAAACATGAGAGGTTATGCGCTGTCACTACTTCAAGCTGGCGTTATTGTTTCATTGTACGAGGGACCAAGATATCGTGCTGATCTGGCGAGGCTGTTAGAGACAGACGATCCGTCAGTAAGTAGGGCGGCTGACACACTAACCGAAAAGGGTTTGGTGGAAAAGAAGTACAAGATAGAAAAGGTAGGGAAGGCAACAAAAACAGCACTATTCGTTTTAACTGAAAAAGGGATGAGTATATTCCAATGAGTATTTTAGTGGACAAAATCAGACAATGGCACCATGACAGAAACCTAATTCATGGATCAACAGACAAGGATCAATGCTTAAAGCTAATACAGGAGGTAGGGGAACTATCCGATTCAATCTGTAAAGGCCAAGATATCAGGGACGATATTGGGGATATCCTTGTCGTTTTAATCAACATTCTAGAGCGGAACGATATTGCACTGAATCTGTGCCTATCCATTGCCTACGAAGAAATCAAAGACCGCAAGGGGACTATGATTGACGGGGTATTTGTTAAAGAATCAGACAACTTAGGGAGTGTAGCATGGCAATCATCAGCGCAGTAAGTAACACTGACGTAAACAAAAAGAAAAGGGAAAAGAACAGAAGGTTAATAGAGGACTACCTTAAAAATGGTGGAAATGTCACAGTCTATCCTTTCGGTGCATCATCAAGAATAGAAAGTTTCTATCAAACAGATCTACAGAAACAAAAACGCAATGAATCAAACTTAAAAAATAAAACGATTAGAGGGGCTTCTATCACTATCTAGTAGGGTAGTATAGGGTAACGTGATAAAGTCCGTTAGAACGCAATACAGAGCCTCTCAGGGGGTATAAATAGTATGGATGAAGGTAAAAGAAAACTAGACCACACTAAGTGGGATCCTAATAGGTGTGTAATCATCTGGGAAATCCCAGCAGAGCTACATTACTTAGCCTTTGTCTCTGCACAGGTAGTAAACAAAATAATACTTTACAAAATAATGAACAAAAACACTTGACAGAACAGTATCAATAGCTGATACTTAAATCAGTATCTCCCATAGGTATATCCCCGTTAGCCCCAACCAGAAATGGAAGGGGCTTTTTTTTGAGCTAAGATTATGAGATGTTGTATTTGTAATACAGAATTAAATAACTACGAAGTAACACTCAAGTACCCACCAGATCATCCTAAGTCTGATGAGTACCTTGATATGTGTACTGAATGTATTGTGGTGATTAACAAGAGTGCAGTCATATGTAATGAACTGCTTTAGAATTATTGGTATCCGAATAGGATGCTACGAAATTCATCCTATTAAATCCTTGTATTGATATTGATATTGATATTCCAGTATCATTTGGCAGTAGTGTATTGCTTTCTTGATGTCCTCTTCTCGACCCTTTGATCTATGTCTTGAAATATACTTTATTACATTACCTTCCAGGTAGTCCAGGTTGTTTGATTGAATATAATCTACTGGTTGTATAGCCATTTGTTTGTAATGGATACCACCTTCCTGTTTGCTGCTTGCTTTAGACATAGTTATGGCCCTATAAGAATATTCTTAGAAGTTTATATGACTTTGTTTGTTTATTTTTGTTTGTTTCTTTCTTGTATCTTACTGGCTCTTCCTTAAAGGCATTGTATTGTTCTCTTAAAAACCTGTCAAATACTTTCTTCGTCACTCCATCTTCGTTTCTTATAACGAAAGAATCTATAACATTTCTTGTCTTTTGTATTACTATTGTCCACACAACAAAAATACAGGAGATTACGGAATGAAAGACCTAATAGACGAATACGATGTAATGCAGGACTTCACATCAGAGATGGAGGAAGCATACCTACTATCTGATGTCATGAATTATATTAAACAGTATGGATATGAGCATTTCAGAAATAAACTGAATGCTAAGATGGAAGAGCATTACCTTGAACAGATGGCATCACTTCTTCGTTACAAAGAACAGTATGAGCAGGAGTTACACTAATGGGTGGCAAGTGTTTAAGTAAAAGGTTGTCCTGTGAGTGTGGTAGTAGTGATGGAATCCAGATATTCCTTCAAGACGATGGAACAGAAGATGGCTACTGTTTTGCCTGTGGTAAATACTATTCTACGGCAGAGGTTGGTGGAGACAGTAAGAGCTGCAGTTCAGTAGTTGTACCTATGGTTAGACAGGAAACAAAGATGAATCTAAACCAGATCAAAAAACTACCTAGCTCTGCTATTGAGGACAGACAACTAAGTAAGGACACAGTAGAACATTTCTCAGTAAAGGTAGAGCACTCAGAAGAAACTGGAGACATCATCAAGCACTACTATCCTGATACTCGTAATGGAGATATTGTAGGGTACGAGGTAAGAGAGACAAGGGATAAGAAGTTCAGTGCTGTTGGTGATCGTAAGGGGGACATAGACCTATGGGGTTCACACATTACAAGCAGTGGTAAGAAGTTGTTTATCACTGAGGGCAGACTTGATGCTATGTCTTTGTACCAAGCAATCATTGATAACAGACCAGCTAAGTACAGCAAGTACACACCATCAGTTGTGTCTCTTACCAGAGGCGCACAAGGTGCAGCCAGTGATTTGATTAACAATCGTAAGTACCTAAATAATTTTGATGAGATCATTCTTTGTTTTGACATGGACCCAGCAGGACAGAAAGCCCTGCGGGACTGCATTAAGATTATCCCAACTGCTAAAGCTGTTACCCTGCCACTCAAGGATGCCAGTGATATGCTGGTGGCTGGTCGTGGTTCAGAGTTGTTTGACTTGGCGGTTTGGAATGCACAGCCTGTACGAATGGGTGAGGTTGTTGACGTAGTAGACGTAATAGAAAAAGCTATGGAACGCCCACAGATGGGCATCCCTTTCCCCTGGCCCACTGTAACAAGGGCTTGTTTTGGTATAAGACCACACACTATTCATTGTGTTGGTGCTGCACCAAAGATTGGTAAGACAGATCATCAACACCAGTTAGTCCATCACCTTATTTTTAATGAGAAAGTCAGAGTTGGTATGTTTGACCTCGAGAACAGCCCTGTCAGAACAGCCAAAAAACTGGCAAGTAAACATGCCAAGATAGACTTCACTAGGCCAGACAAAGAATACCCAGATGAGCTATTGAGAAGTACACTACTGTCCATGAACGGAATGGTGCGTTTCTATGATCGTGGTGCAAGTCGTGATTGGGATGATATAAGAATAGCAATGCAGGAAATGCACTTGCTTGATGGTATCAACATCTTCATTCTTGATCCTCTAACTGCTCTAGTGTCTAGGTATTCTTCGTCAGAAGCTAATGATAAACTGAATGAGATAGCAACAGACATGGCTGACCTTGTTCAGTCTTATCCTATCACCATATTCTGTTACAGTCATGTTAACCCAAAGCCAAAAGGTTCTAAGCCACACGAGGCGGGTGCTAAGGTTCTTAGCTCTGAGTTCACTGGTTCAAGGGCAATGGAGAAGTGGTTTCACTATGGTCATGGGATTAGTAGGGACAGAACAGATGACTGCCCAGAAGAACAAAAGAATATGTCCCAGTTTTATATGTTGTTTGATCGTGAGTACGGACAGACATACAATTGTGATGTGTTCTTTGATGAACCAACTGTAACCTACCTTGAACCTAAGAGGGGGTGGTAATGACTGATTATGTAATTGACATTGAAACGGATGGTATAAATCCAACAAAAATTCACTGTATGGTTGTACAGAAAGACGATGGACATATTGAAGTACATACTGTATATGACGACATGCGTAGTTTTCTTTCTGGTCTTGGCCCAGGCGACAACATTATTGGTCATAACTTTATCCGTTATGATGCTCCTGTTCTGTCTAGAATACTTGGTATTACTATACAAGCCAAGATCATAGATACCCTTGCCTTGTCTTGGTACATTTATCCAGAGCTACCGAAGCATGGCCTTGAAGCGTGGGGTGAAAGGTTTGGGATCCAGAAACCAAAGGTTGATGATTGGGAGAACCTTGACATAGGTGAGTACTGTAGACGCTGTGTTGAAGATGTTAAGATCAATGCTGCTCTGTGGGAGAACTTACTGTCCTATCTTACCAACCTATACAACGATGAGAATCACGACAGGGCCATCAAATATCTGTCACTTAAGATGAGGTGTGCTGCGCTTCAAGAGAAGTCTAAGTGGAAGTTGGATGTTGAGAGGGCTAAGTCATTATTGTCACAGCTTCAGCAGTCCTACCAAGAATCAGTTGATGCACTTTCAGTTGTAATGCCAACAGTTTCTGTAACTAAAAAGAATAAGAGACCATCAAAGCCATACAAGATTGATGGTTCTTTGTCTGTTACAGGTGAGCGTTGGAAGAAGATAACTGAAGATGCTGGTCTACCCTTTGATACAGACGAGACAATCATAACATTGGTTGGGCAGGAGCCATCTAATCCTGGCAGTGTACCTCAGATTAAGTCATGGCTAGAGTCTCTTGGTTGGAAGGCACAGACATTTAAGTTTGCCAAAGAAACTGGAAAAGCCATACCACAAATCAAGGGTAGTGATGGATCGCTATGCAAGTCTGTCTCAAAACTAATACCCGATCACCCAGAGCTATCTCACCTTGAGACTATGACTGTGGTTAAACACAGAATAGGGTTGGTAAAAGGTTTTCTTGATAGCGTAGATTCAGATGGGTATGTAAAGGCTGAGATACAGGGACTGACTAATACACTCAGGTTTAAACACGCTGTCTGCGTGAACATCCCATCAAGCCGTAAGCCGTATGGTGCTGAGATCAGATCATTGCTGACAGTACGCACTGACGGTTATGTTCTCTGTGGTTCAGACATGGCATCCCTTGAGGATCGCACAAAGCAACATTATATGTGGGACTACGATTCAGAGTACGTCAAGGAGATGATGACACCAGACTTTGATCCACACCTTGACCTTGCACTGTCTGCCAGTGCCTTAACTGAAAAGCAGGTTTCAGACTACAAGGCTGGCATTCAGCCTGATGACGTAGTTCAGATCAGACATAACTACAAGGGTGGAAATTATGCCTGTACTTATGGTGCTGGTATAGCAACCCTGTCACGGCAATTGGACATCAGCGAGGCAGACGCTAAGAAAATACACAAGGCATACTGGGATCGTAACTGGTCACTAAAGGAGATAGCGAATAATGTAGGGACACGGAACATAGACGGAAAGCTATGGCTATGGAACCCAGTATCAAAGATGTACTACCATTTGAAGACCGAGAAAGATAAGTTCAGTACGTTAAATCAAGGTACTGGGACATTCTGTTTTGATATGTGGGTTGCCTATATCATTCAGGAAAGACCACAGCTTACAGCACAGTTCCACGACGAAGTGATCTTAGAAATTCAAGAAACCAAACAAAATGATATAAAGGATTTGTTGAACAAGTCTATACAAAAAGTCAATAAATTGTTACACTTAAATCGTGAATTAGAATGCGACATAAAGTTCGCTAAAGATTATTCTGAAATCCACTAAGGAGATTACCATGCCTTTTGAAAGAAAAATGAGTCAAGACGTTGGAAGTAACAAGTCTGAATACGAAAACCTAAAACCAGGTGAGTATGAAGGGCGACTGCTTTATGTATCTGATCTTGGTTTACAAGAGCGTAACTATGCAGGTGATGAGAAGCCACCATGCCAGCAGATATCACTCTGTATTGAGATCTTAGATAATCCAGTAACCATTGACGGTAAAGAAGTGCCACGCATTATGTGGACTAAGCCATTCAATATCTTTCGTACTATGTCTGGACTTGGTAAAGAGCTTGAGTATTACAAAGCATTCAGCCCAACAGCAGAAGAGGACGAGGTAGCTGATTGGGACTCTGTATTGAGTGTGCCTTGTACGGTCATAGTTAAAAACAAGCCAGTTCAGGATAAGTTGTACGACGAGATTGTTGGTCTTGCACCAATCCCAGCCAAGTATCGTGATTCTGTAGTCAAGTCATCTTTTACAGATCATTGTTCTGCTGGTGCTGAGGACATTGATAGCCCTGCAATCAAGTCGCTGTTTGGTTTGGCTAAGTATGTCCATGAGAAGCGGATTACAGAGTCAAGCAAACCTACACTAAAAGTAGTAGAGTCAGGGGTAGATGAAGAGTTTGATGACGACATTCCGTTCTAAGGGATTTTACAGTGAAACTTCTGATTGATGGCGACCCTATTGTTTATCGGATAGGGTTTGCCTGCCAAAAGAAAGACAAGAGTACGGGGTTGGTTTCGGCTGACCCCGATTCGTTTACGCTGCATAGTTGTAAGTTGTTTGTAAATGGTATTATCAATGACACACAGTGTGATTCCTATAAGATATTCCTAACAGGGAAAAACAACTTCCGATTTAAGATTAGGAGCGACTACAAGGAAAACAGATCCGGTTCAAAGAAACCCTATCACTACGAAAATATTAGGGCATACCTAATCAAGCAGTACGGAGCACAGGTTGTTGATGGTATGGAGGCAGATGATGCAATGTCGCTGCTACAAACTGAAGATACCGTCATAGCCACCATTGATAAAGATTTGTTAATGGTTCCTGGCCTTCACTATAACTACGTCAAGAAAGAGTGGACAGAAGTAACAGAAGAATCTGGTACTAAGTTTTTCTACACTCAAATGTTGACTGGTGACAAGGTTGATAACATCACTGGTGTAAAAGGTATTGGCCCAAAGAAAGCTGAAAGGCTACTGTCTGATAACGACAGGGAAAATTGGGATAACCTAGTTATTGATCTGTATATTGAAGAGTTTGGAGAGTACGGCTTCCAAAGAGCGGTTGAAAACAGTCATCTACTATGGATGCTTCAACGGAACAGAACAATGCCAATGGACTTTCATAATGCCAATCAAAAAGAAGAACCTAAAAAACAGCAAGTACCGTAGTGGCTTGGAGGCTAAGTTCGCTTCAAACAACAGTGGCAGAGGATATCTATACGAACCGTTCTCCTTGCCGTACATAATGAAACGTAGTTATAAACCCGACTTTGTTATAGATGATGTAATGATTGAGTGTAAGGGCTTCTTTCGCCCAGGTGACACTCTTAAGTACAAGTCAATAAGAGATTCAATACCTGAGTACGAATTAGTATTTGTACTTTCTGATCCAAACAAGAAGGTTAGAAAGGGCAGTAAGCTGACAATGGGGCAGTGGTGCGAGAAAGAAGGAATCAAACACTTCACTGTGTATCAAGACAAACAACTTGATAAGTATTTGGAAAGCAGGAGGAAGCATGAAGATATCAGTGATACCTGATTGTCAGGTTAAGGATGGTGTACCAACAGAACACCTTGAGTATGCTGCAAACTATATCGTAGATAAGAAACCAGATGTGATTGTAAATCTTGGGGACTTCTGGGACATGCCTTCACTCAGTAGTTATGACAAAGGCAAGAAGGACTTTGAAGGACGCAGGTACATCAAGGATGTGGAGGCAGGCAATAAGGCAATGGACTTGTTTCTTGCACCAATCAAGAAAGAGATCAGCAGGCTAAAGCGAAACAAGAAAAAGTTGTGGAATCCAAGAATGGTGTTTCTACTTGGCAACCATGAACAACGGATAGAACGTGCCGTAAATGCCGATGCCATCTTAGAAGCTGTGATTGGATACTCCGATCTTAACCTGTCTGATTGGGAAGTGTTTGATTACCTTGAGCCTGTAATTATTGAGGGTGTGGGGTTCTCTCATTTCTTTACGTCTGGTGTTATGGGTAGGCCAGTATCCAGTGCTAGGGCTATGATTACTAAGAAACACATGAGTTGTGTTATGGGCCATGTGCAGGACAGAGACATAGCATTTAGCAGGAGGGGTGATGGTACGGCTATCACTGGTATCTTTGCTGGGATATTCTATCAGCACAGCGAAGGCTATCTAGGACACCAGGGAAACAATAACTGGTCTGGTATCTGGATGCTACATCAGGTAGAGAACGGCAGCTTTGATGAGATGCCTGTTTCGTTAAGGTTCCTTAAGGACAAGTATTCAAATAACAAAAGGAAAATAAAATGCAAATAGTATTTATGGCTGAATGTGGACTGACACCAACACTTAATCCACTATCTTTTAGCAAAGAAACTGGAAGAATTATGTTATTTGGTCTACCCTTGTTTGGCTTCTGGTTGCCTTACATTGGGTTTACCACTTTCTTTGTTGACGAAACAGACCTAGAAGAAGGTGTAGAAGTAGAATGTTTCCTAGTGCAGTTCGTACTGCTTGGGATTTTTATTGTTTATAACGTATTGGAGAAAGAATAATGGAAATGGGTTTGTATGAATCCTACATTCACAAGTCAAGGTACGCAAGGTATCTACCAGAACAACAACGAAGAGAAACGTGGGAAGAAACAGTAGATCGGTATATAAAATTCTTTGATGAGCGTACTGACCACAAGTACCAGAAAGACTTTCAGGAGTTAAGAGAATCTATCCTGGACTTAGAAGTCATGCCAAGCATGAGGGCATTGATGACAGCAGGAGAAGCCCTTGATCGTGATAACGTAGCTGGGTTTAATTGTTCTTACTTAACCATCGATCACCCTAAAGCTTTTGATGAGATGATGTACATCTTGATGTGTGGTACAGGGGTAGGTTTCAGTGTTGAGCGCCAGTACATACAGAAGCTACCTGATGTTGCTGAGAAGTTTCATGATACTGATACTACAATTGTGGTGGCAGACAGCAAGATTGGATGGGCTAAAGCTTATCGTGAGTTGGTCTCATTATTGTACAGTGGTCAAGTACCATCTTGGGACATCTCAAAGATACGCCCAGCAGGAGCAACACTTAAAACTTTTGGTGGTAGGGCAAGTGGCCCCGAGCCATTGGTTGACTTGTTTAACTTTACTGTCTCTGTATTCAAGAAGGCAGCAAAACGTAAACTAAGCAGCATCGAGTGCCATGACATTTGTTGTAAGATTGCACAGATCGTAGTAGTTGGTGGTGTACGTAGGTCTGCCCTGATCTCACTCTCCAACCTTTCAGACGATAGAATCCGTAGAGCAAAGCATGGTCAGTGGTGGGATGAAGAACCCCAGCGTGGCCTTGCAAATAATTCTGCTTGTTACACCGAGAAGCCTGACTTTAATGCTTTCCTAAGTGAGTGGGTTTCTCTGTATGAGTCCAAGTCTGGAGAGCGTGGTATCTTTAGTAGGGTAGCCAGCAAGAAACAAGCAGCAAAGAATGGACGTAGGGACACAGACCACGAGTTTGGTACTAACCCTTGCTCTGAGATTATTCTTCGTCCTAATCAATTCTGTAATCTGTCTGAGGTTGTTGTTCGTGCAGACGATAACATTACAACACTAAAGCGTAAGGTTCGTATTGCTACTATTCTTGGTACGCTTCAAAGCACACTGGTTGACTTTAGGTATCTCAGATCAGTATGGAAAAAGAACACAGAAGAAGAGGCATTGCTTGGCGTTTCTTTGACTGGGATATTGGATCATCCAGTTATGTCGGATTCAGATGATGCTAAAGCCTTTGATGAGCTGGCTGATGGCCTGCATCTACCTGAAGTACTAACTCAATTGAAGCAGATAGCAATTGATACAAACAAAGAGTGGGCCAAAAAACTTGGTATCAACCAGTCTACTGCTATTACTTGTGTTAAACCTTCTGGTACTGTGTCACAGCTTGTAAACTCTGCCAGTGGTATTCATGGACGATACAGTAATTACTATATCCGTAGGGTACGTGCTGATATGCGTGATCCTTTGTGTCAAGTGTTAAGTGAAGCAGGTGTGCCCTGGGAAGTAGACGTTACAAACCCAACTACAGCAGTGTTTAGCTTCCCACAAAAGGCACCAGAAGGTTCTGTAATGTCTTCAGATCAAACTGGTATGGATCAGCTTAAGCTGTGGTCTATTTACCAGGAGCATTGGTGTGAACACAAGCCATCCATTACTGTGTACTATAATGACAATGAGTTCCTTGAGATTGGTAACTGGTTGTACAATAACTTTGATGAAGTAAGTGGTGTGTCTTTCTTACCCTATTTGAATCACTCTTATGCACAACCGCCCTATGAAAAGATTACGAAGGAACGCTATGAAGCGTTGTCGCAGAAGATGCCAACAACGATTGATTGGAATATCAATGAAGCCACAGATCAAACGGAGGGGGCACAAACACTAGCTTGTACAGGAGGACAGTGCGAGATATAAAAACTAGGGGGCCATTGCAGCCCCCTTTTTTATTTCTTTTTGTTTTTCTTTTTCTTCCCTGCTTTAGACAATGCAATAGCAATAGCTTGCTTCTGCGGCTTCCCAGCTTTTATCTCATTCCTAATGTTTTCTGAGATTACTTTCTTTGACTTGCCTTTCTTTAGTGGCATGTCCTACTTTCTCTTCATAGGTTTTTTCTTTTTGACTTGGGCTTTTTTAGCAGCAGCTTTGCCTGCTTTTGTGTATGGGTATTTCTTACCATTTACCATTGGCATTTAATTTCTCCTATCACCACTTAGTTTTGTCAGCCCAATAAGCTGCACTCATCTTACCCTTTGCAATATTACTAGCATGTCTTGCTTTGAATGATGCACGTTTCTTCTTCATCGTTTCTGATTCACCAGCTTTAGGTTTACCAGCAGTCTTAGCACCCTGTTCACCAAACCGAATGGTCTTTACCTTATCACCTTCTTTGGCAACTACAACATGAGACTTCTTAGGGTGATTAGGAGTACGCTTTGGCTTGTTGTAGCCTGATACTCCTGCCCGTTCCAGTCTTGAGTCTTTCTTCATTTAGTTAAGCCCTTCTGTTTTTCGTATGTCCTTAAACCGCCCAAACCAAGCATACCAAGCAGGATAGTCATGAGACTGCTCATATCAAACTCTGGCAGGTTTTCTACTGGTGTCCCATACATAGCAGCAATAAACACAATAAACGGCTGTAGGACGAAATGGTAGCCCATAGAGACACTACATATCCAACCAACAGAAGGTCTCCAACCGCTAACAAATAGTGACTGGCTTTTGGCTTCCTCTTTGTTTACGTCAACCTGTGCTAGTGAGATCTCGTGTGCTTGCTGTTCTGCAAGTGTTGCTATCTCATGTGCCAGTTTGTTTCTCTGATCCTTGTCCTCAATAAACTTATCAAGAATACTAGAGACAGGGCCAACAAGTGATCCAATTAGATTTAACACTGTTTGCTCCTTTAAATGTTATTCGATATCTTCTTCTACCACATCTGATACTTCAGAAGATTTTAAAATCTCTATTAGAGCAGCACGATCAGCACGAAGCTGTTTTAACATTTCTTTGTCAGTAGCGGTTTTTATTGCTTTATCTGCCGCTATTATGGTTTTACCAAGAAATACTTTTGTTTTTGGAGAGATTAATGCACGACCAGCGGCATAACCACCAAAACCAACAGCGGCAGTTCCTACCATAGCAGGCAAGTAACCAGCAAAAGCAGCAATAGTAGCCGCACCGGCAAGTGGTGTTGATACCATTTTAATGCCAGTTGTTTTTGTAATGTTCTGCCACAATCTTCCAGCAGTGCTACTAGCATCCTGAGAAATCTTTTCTAGCACAACAGGATTAGCACGATATAAATTAGATTGTTGTCTTAGGCTGCTTTTAACGGATGCGCTTGGTACTTTTATCTCTAAAAGATCATTCAAAGAAGTACGCACATCTCGTACTGCAATACTTAAAGCTGTCTCAACTTTATCTTGGGATAAATATATTTGTGATCCAGGCTTTTTATACTTATTTACCCAGTCATCAAGTTCCCTTCTTGACTTTAATACACCAAGCGGTGTTTCGTCATTTTTAGCCAAAATACTTTTTGCTTTATCAGCAACGTCATCAAGCAATCTATCAAGGGTGTTTGCATTGACAAACGGATCATTGATTTTTGATGCAGCAATTGCATTATCAATAGCTTTTGAACTTTCAGCCACCGGAACCTTTACTTTTGATTTTCCAAGTGTTGACTCTAGTTTTTTTGCTTCTTTTTCAATGCCAGCCTTAATCAAATCTCTGCTTTTAATATAAGTAGCTTGAGTTGGTATCTTTAGTTTTGAAACGGCCTCAATAATATCAGACTCTTTTAGTGTTGGTGTTGGTACAGAAAACTTATAACCAAGAACAGACTTTTCTGTTACTGTTTCTGGATTAATCTTAACTGGCATTACAAGAGATACGGCTTTTTTCTTTGATTGAGATTCAATTTGTTTTTCAGCAGCCTCAAAAGCAATGTTTGATACTTTTTCTGCCATAGTTGGTGTTTTAATTGTAGGGACAGCAGACTTTTTTACAGGAGCAAAGAAAGTTGCAATATTAACAACTGATTCAATTGTTTTTGCAGGCTCTGGGTATTTATATTTAAACTCTGTCCAAGCATCCTGCCCAGTTTCAAGTGCTTTTAAAGCTGCCGCACCAGTGGGTGTTGTAATTGCATAATTAAAACCCTCTGCCACATTTTGTTTAATTGGATCTTCAATATAATCAGGAACAACATAACTGATACCTTTTAATCCAAGATTAAAAGTTTCTCCCATAATTTCATAGAGACCACCAATAACACCCTTACCAACAAGTTGTACTGGAGCTAGTGAGCTAAGCTCTGGTGGTAGATTTAAGGTATCCTCAATATCCTTGCGAGTTTTCCCAAGCCTTGCTTGTATATTTGATGCATACGTATCAAAAGCAGATTGTACAGGCTCTTTGGTAACCTCTGCGGGAACATCAAGAGCATTACCAGCTTTTGTCTCTGCAAAACCCAGTAACAACTTTTCTTTTAACTCTGGGTCAGTAATTAACTGAGGAGTAGTTTGATCTTTTTTTGTATCTTCTGCAAAACGCTGTAGCAGACGTTTTTTTAATTCTGGATCTGTTACAAGAGTATTGTTAGCAGTGCTTTCTACTGTTTCCATTATTCTACCCCACCAACATTATAAATTTCATTATCTGGGCCTAATAAGTATCTTACTCCGTCTACAACTTTTACTTTTCCTTGATATGCAGGGTCATCCCAGTTTATTTGAGGCATTTCCCCAAGTAGTGATCTGCGAACATTATTGTACTTTTCCTCAACGATACCTAATTGCTTATTAAACTCTTTGGCACCCAATGATGGATTAAGAGTTGTTAATGCGGCTTTTAAAAGCTCAAGCTCAATGTTTGAAACCTGGCCAAGCGCACCACCAGTTTTACTTTCATCACGCATTTGTTGTAAACGACCAAAGGCTTCTTCTGATAAAAGAGATTGGAGTATTGATTCAAGTCTTGCAGAATCTGTCATAGGAAATTGCTTTGCAACACCATATTCAAAACCAGCAGCACCTTCCTCAACTAAATCCCTTGCCCTTCGTATTTGGTCAAATTTTGTATCAACCCTTCCAAGATTAAGAAGAAGATTTCTTGTATTTTGCACTTGTTGTTCTGCATCTTCTTTTGTTGTTGAGTTTATTGGCTCAACCGCTCCTGTATTTTTGTTTAAGATGCCATATCTATCTTTGCCAATTGTTACAGAAGCATAGCTGTCCTTTGTTTCTTTTTCTGCCTCTGGTAGAGTAACAAATTGTTCTGTTTCTGTGTCAAACAGGTTGTTACCAAAAGCCATATATCGGTCTTTTTTAGACCTTGTATTAAGGGCATTAATATTTTCAACAGGAACACCAAGAGCAATGGCATTTGCTTTATCTTCATCACTTTTTGTTTGTGAATAACGAAGAAAAGCATTTTTAGCCTCTATTTCTTTTTGTGCAGTTTGTGCAGCCATTTGACCTTCTTTTTTAAACTGCTCAAGCTCTTGACCAATTTGTAAGGCGGTAATTGCATTTTTTGTATCACCAGTACTTTGATAAGCCTTAGAAATTAAATAAAAACGGGCTGGGTCATTAGAATCCAGCTTGGAAATCTGCTCATTAAGTGCAGCTTGTTGTTCCTCTGCTTGCTTTGCTTTTTCTATTTCTGGATCAAGACCAAGACCACCAAGCAGACCCTGAGCAAACGAAGTGCCAAAGCTGGCACCAATAGCAGCACCAGCGGGACTGCTTTTTGTTTTTGCGGCAAGGTCTGCAAACTGCTGTGTTAGTTCTTTGTTACGGATATTTCTTTCTTCGGCAAGCTGTGAGGTAGTCTTACCAAAAATACTTTCAATCATTCCGGCCATTTTATTAACCTATAATCTATTTAAAAGGGACTATAAAGAGCTCTTGCGGAAGCTACGTCACTAGAACCCATCATCGGTGCACCACCACCGCCAAACATTCCACCAATTTGACCACCAATAGCACCACCTACAGGCCCACCAACAGCTGTACCAAAAGCAGTACCAGCAGCACCTAATAAAGAACCACCAAAACCTTTGCCACCACCACTATCGCCAGCCCCAGCAAGTGCAGCACCAGCTTGTGCAGATTGTGCAGCAGCTTGTCTAATCATTGACTCACGTTCTGCTGCACCACCAACAAGACCTTGCTCAATACCAAGTACAGAACCAGCAGTACCAAACGCACCTTGATAACCAGCCAATAAATTAGCGAGCTGTTGTTGCTGTTGAGCCTGGTTAAGTGCAAACTGTTGTTTTGCAATATCAAACTGTTGGGCTTGTTCACCAACCGCAGCAGCACGAGATTTGGCGTATGCTTCCTGTAGTGCCTGTGACTGGCCTCTGCTCAAACCAAACGCATCAGGCTGTACCATTCCACCAGCACCTGCGCCAGCAGTCTCACCAGCAAGCATAAGCCCCATACGACCTGATCCAAACAGATCAGACTGTAGCTGTTGACGCTGTTGTGCAAAGACAGGATCAAGAGCAGCTTGTTGCTGTGCAAAGTATTGCTGTGTTGCTTGGTCAATTGTTTTATCAAAACCAAAAGTTGGCAGCTCTTGAGTAACTTCGCCCAAGTACTGTTCTAACATTGGTTGTGCTTGTGATATACTTGACCCATAAAGTTGTTCTAAAGTTGGGTCAAGCTCTTGTGAAAATCTATATCCAAGACTACCTTTTCGTTTTAGATCAGTAGTGCCCGCAAGGCTTTTATAACTATACGGCTGAAACTGTGCGCCCTTCATTGGTTTGGCAGAGTCCCCCCCACCGCCTTTTCCTCCACCACCACCCATTATACTGTCTCCTCTACAGGCAATTCATAGAACATAAAACGAGATTTAAAACCATCGTTTTTAAATACTTTTTCCCAACCATTTCGGCCTAGCGACTCAATAATGTCGCAACCGATTGTGTAGGCAAACTTTTGTATTGTTTGTATCATATCGTCTTTCCATAAGTGCAAATCAAACCCACCAGTAAAGTGCATAATCATTGATTTTATCTGCGGGTAGTCTAGTGGTTCTGTCACAACAAACCCATAGATTACTTCATCATCATGTGCAACCCAAAGCTGTTGGTTTAGATTTCTCTTAACACCATTCCTAATATCATTAGCTGTAAATCTTCCGTAGGTGTACTTTGCAGCGCCCTCTACATAATCTTTTATCTGATTCCATACGCGGTCTATTTCATTATTTGGGATCATTGTAATATTCATATCAAAAGTCCTACGCAGTTCTTTTCCACATGTACACTGTAATATACGGGGGTAGATTAGCATTAGTTCCGCTTGTACCAGTTGAATCAGTTGTGATTGTGTGTGCATGTGCGCCAGCACTTGCTGTGCTAGTTGATGTATTTTGTTGAGGTGTATATGTAAATACACCAGCTACAGAGTTAGTTCCTTTTGGCCCGTTGTTTCCCGTATCTGTATCATATGCCCCTGACATTTGTGTATGGGCGTGTTCCCCGTTACTTTCTGTAGTGCCGGTATGAGAGTGTGATACAACAATAGCATCTTTACTACCACCAGTTTCTTCTGCCGTATTAAAAGACGCATCTCCCGTATCGATGCCTACGATAGTCCTACCTGCACCAAATGCTACCCAAGTACCAAAGCCAAATAATGTAGCAGGGTTAGTTGAGACAACAGCGATATAAATACTTCCTACGGGATGCAGTGCTTGTAATGCAGCTTTTACAAAAGCAGTAGTAGAAATTTGTGTTGTGTTTGTACCAGGAGCAGCAGTCGGTGCTAATGGTGTACCAGTAAGTGTTGGACTAAGGGTGTTTGCCTTAGTTGCAATTGCTGTTTGTATTGCATTAAACTCATCGTCAATCTCTGTGCCCTTGACGATCTTATTAGCATTACCAGATGCTAAAGCGTCCTTTGATGCAAAGTCTGTTGTTTTTGAATAGTTACTCATTTAAATAATCCTGCCTGTTTTAGCATAAACGTCTAGTTTCTGTATGCTTAGTTGTGCACCATCAATTACTGTTTCAATACCCAACTGTACAATGGAACCATTCCCTGAAACGGAATGATCCACACGATCCAACGCAATACCAGAATTATACTCAGCAATTGTATCAGCATTTGATCCGTACTCAGCTACACCATACTCTGAAATAACAAACTCTTTTAGTGTAAAAGGAAAGCTAAAATAATTAGTTGTATAATCATAACCTATTTTTAATACAAACGATTGTGCAGAAGACCCAATAGCAGTAACAGCAGCTCTCTTAATAATCTTGTTTCTGTTCGATGCATTAAAATCAAAGTGGTTTGTAAAGTATCTCATCGTATAAGAACTACCATTATCTGTGTACAAACCGTACTCAGCAATTCCGTCTACTTGTGCAAAGTACATCCTATTACTTGTCTTATCATACAGAAAACCACTATGGTCTATTTTACTCCAAGTAGTTACACGAAGTGATCCATCTTCTAGTTTGTTTTTTGTATCAAAACAATAAATAATATTAGCACTTGGTAGGAACAACAAATAAAAAGCCTGTTCTGGAAAGAAACAAGAACGAATTAAAGTTTTATCCTCTTCTCTGTTTACAGACTCAACAAAAGTATTCCTAATGTTTTTAGATAAATCTCCAATTGGACTAGACTTTTCCTGAACAGTACGACCAATGCTTCTTAAACCTGTTGCAGACAAAAAGACTACATCGGTTCCAATGTTTTGAATTGTGTTCTTATCAATACAACCAACACCCTCAAGAACTTCAACAAGTCTTAGTGTGTTTACATCAAAGCTACCTTGAAAGGAATCGTTATCCTCAAAGATAATAATATGATCTGAACAGAATACAATCAGAAAACCATTATGTGCAGCAAGACCAGTAATAATATCTGCACCTTTAGACAACACACCAGCAATGTTTAAAGTACCAGCACTACCACTTCCCCACTTAACACCATTTAACAAGTCAGAAAAGTATATGGTTGTTTTGTTTGTTGTAGTATCAGCAGCCCAAAGCCTGCCATAAGCAGATAATACAATATCAGCTTTTGGTGCAGTACCATCATAGTCTGCGTGTTGATCTATGCTTTTAAATTCGTCAGTTGTTGTTTCATTAGTATAGTACAGTGGCTTATAACCACGCTGAAAAAAGTATGCTCTATCGTTTAGTGTAACTGCTTGCCAATTACCATCTGAAATAGTATCTGTTGTTGTTGGTGTAATTGTTGATAGTGTTGTAAAGCCTTTGTAAAAGGTATCCTCAGACCAAGAAAGAAAAGTATTTGCCCCAACAACATCTAAGAATGTATGTATTCCTTTTAAGTTTACACCAGTTCCACCAGTAGTAGTACGATAGAACCAACCCTCTCTTGCACCAAGCCTACCAAACTCATCGATAATACAGTTATCTGCCTCAAGAGCAAAACTAGGATCATTAGCAACACTAGACTCTTGGGTATTTAAACCCAAAAAAGCTGGTGCTACTAATGATGCTGTAATTAGTTCTTTTGCCATTAGGATGTACTCACTACAAAGCTCGTTTCTTCAAGTGTTAGAATACAGGACACTCCTGTACTACCCGCTTGTGCCTCGATGGTATACCCTGGTTCAAGCATGACATAGATACCAGCCTGTCCAAACTGAATGTAATCACCAGAGCCAAGAGACTTAGCACCAAGAACAGTAATAGTATCGTCATTAACAATACGAATACCAACATCACTAATGGTTGATCCTGTGCCGTTACTAACAAAAGATAATATCCATTTTGCTCTTGTGTTTGCCGGTACCGTATAAATAGTGGCCCAGCTTGCAGCTAGATTTTCTACCAATACCGTCCTAGACTTCATAAAACAATGTCTCCTCTGGGTGCTTGATTGCATCTAGTGCAATAGCATCATCAAGGGCATTCTTAGCTCTAGCATAAGCAGACACAGGATTCATACCACCATCTTCACCACGTTCTTCTACAGCAAGTGCATAGGTCAACAGCTCAATAGGAAGGGTTGGTATGTTAAAAGTTGTTGAATCATCTTCTAATTCAGGTGTACGAAGAATACAGTTAAAGCGTAGATTGTATGCCCCATCTGGTTTTGGATAAATATCAACCTGTGTATCACCATTGGCATCAATACCATTAAAGCTGTAGTCTGTTGGTGATCCCGTTTGTGGTGTACCAATTAGATAATACTTTGTCATTTCATGTGCAGGAAGATACTTAAGAAATACATCGTCAGTATCATTTAACACATCAAGAATGGTAATCTTATTTTTTGATCCTGTAAGCACGTAGTTAAATACGCCCTCTTCTGTGGTTGCACTGAGTGTTGTACGTAAGCCAGACCAACTCCATGCGTTCTCTACTGTATCTTTGGCATCATTAACCAACACACCAATCAAAGTTGAATATGATGATTCATTGACACTACCTACAGTACGTTCTCTAAGGCGTTTAAGTACCTTATTAACCATTTCAAGATATGTCATTTGTCTACCTTGCTATCTAATTTATTTTCAATAGAATCCAGCTTGTCGTAAATCCGTCCCATAAACCTGTTAAACTCATCTTTATTAACATAGTTACCCGCTACGAACAACTCAATGCGGCTAACTTTTTCTACCAGTTGCTTATCAGCTTCTTGCAAATCCTTGAGTGACTCCCACATGACCTTAAGCCACCAGCCACCGAGGACACCAGCTATACCCGCTGCTATGTTAAATAACTCCTGCGTCACTTGACACACCCTCTTTGTTGGTTACAATCATATGGCTTTCAACGCTTGTGCATAGTTATTCCAGATCGCTTGACCTTGCCCTATGCCGGAGTTCACTGCTTCTTGCATCTCATCAGCCGTAGTAAGACGGACACTATTATCAGCCATGATCCAATCACGATCTAAACCAACACTGATGGCGATATTGAAATTAGTCAGATCAGTTGGCCTCACTTGAATCACTGAGCCATCAGCGAATGTGTGGGTCATATCCATCAGAGCTTGATCCCGAACAGCTTGTAGGTTTCTGCGAAGCTCTTCTGTTGATAGGGATAGGACTTCATACTCGCCCACCACTTGACCATCTACGACCGAGTAAGTGATGTCGCCCAGCTTATGGGTGGATGGATCATAGGCAGGCTCTGCTGTGGTATCTTCCACCCATCCGTACTGAGTGACATCGTGCCCTTTGTTAGCCATCTCACGGATGGGATGGATTACATCTTCCAGTTCAAAGGTCTTTGGGTAGTTACTTAGCGGCCCTTCTATGATCTGATTGTTCTGTACTAAAAATTTCATTTCAACAGCCTTTAAAAAGTTATCACTATAAGGCGTATTGCACTTGTGCCTGAAAGCCTTGTTATTGTGAACTCTCCACTCAACGTGAACTGCTCAGTGTTGATACTATGCGCCATCTGACGAATGGATGTTTCACTTAAACCATTTTGATCTTCTGTTATGGTCTCAGGTCCAGACCATGTTTCAGTGAAGCCGCCCCCGTCATTGAACTGAGCCACACAAACAAGACCACCATTTGGTCTTGTTTCTATGCCTGACACTGACAAAGAAGCAGTATCGCCATCGTTTTCTCCAACGTGTGTTAGCGGGATGCCAGATACGCTTTGCATGGTGTAAACCCATATCCTGCAGTTTTGGTTAGTTCCACCATTAGTGCTGACAACAATGTCTGCCGTAGTACCAGATGGCACGGATAGATACCCAAGTCCGCAATTGCCACGCGCCACAAGAGTAGTCGCAACACCGTCTATAGTTATGCTGGTGCAACCGAAGTTGTGGGCTGAACCTACAATAACTATTCTGTCATCAGATGCAACACCAATATCAACACCGGAAAACGTGTAGTTGGTCTGATTAGCAGTGTTTACAGTTGCCCCTATGTACTGCAGATCGGCATCAAACAACTCTCCTGCTATTGCGCCTGCTCGATTAAACATTAGTCAGAGAACCCCGTAACGATGCCGATGAATCGTGCTGTAGCCCCATCACTTCTGAAAGACAGAATGTCGTGTTTCTGAGATCCAGTGCTTAGCACTGGGGTCCCGGCATCACCGAAGGAAAAATAAGTGGCGTTGTAAGCAAGGGTTCTTGACCCTGTAAAGTCTTGCCGTGCTTTTAGAGTCATCCATGTGCCAGCCGGAGGGACTGCACTCAACTCTAGTGTTCGGTTCCCCGCTAAATTGACATAAGCCTCTGTGCCATTGGTTGTATCCCAAGTGATTGTCGCACCGTCTGTGAGTGTTTGCTGGGTTAAATATGGATTACCTGCTACCGGCTTATTGCCAGTGGTGTCGGTAATAAGGTAACCAGCACTGGCATGATCCCCCCAGCCGTATGCTGTGTCCCAATTACTTGCATTGTTTGTAGTGGTGTACCAGGAGGACGCAGTGTAAACAGGGTCAGTCTCGGTATAACTAGTGAGGTAGCCAACAGTGGAGTGATCTCCCCATCCATAAGCTGTGTCCCAATTACTAGAATTGTTGGTTGTACTGAACCAGGAAGAAACAGCATAGTCAGAGGATGCAGCAGAAGCAGCACTAGCAGCAGCCGCAGTAGCAGATGCAGCAGCATTTGTTTCGCTAGTAGCAGCATTTGTTTCGGAGGTTGCAGCATTACTTTCAGAAGTAGCAGCATTAGAAGCACTCGTAGAGGCACTGGATGCGCTTGTCGCTGCGTTTGTTTCTGAGGTAGCAGCAGCACTAGCAGAACTAGCAGCGGCTGTCTCAGAGGCAGCAGCGTTGGTTTCAGAGGTTGCTGCGTTAGATGCAGACGTGGCTGCATTTGTCTCGGATGTATAGGCATTAGTAGCCGATGTCGCTGCGTTAGTTGCACTTGTAGATGCTTCTGATGCTTTTGTGGTAGCTGTTGCTGCATCGTTTGATGCACTGGTTGCACTAGAGGCAGCATTTGTCTCAGAGGTAGCAGCATTTGTTTCTGAAGTAGCTGCATTTGTTTCAGATGTAGAAGCAGCACTAGCAGAGTTTGCTGCATTCGTTGCTGAGGTTGCAGCGTTAGATGCTTGAGTAGTTGCTGTGCTTGCTGATGTACTAGCTGAAGAGGCAGAACTAGCAGCATTAGTTTCTGAAGCGGCAGCAGCAGTTTCACTTAGTGCGGCAGCAGTCTCACTTGCAGCAGCAGCGGTTTCAGAAGCTGCGGCATTGGTTTCACTTGTACTTGCATTGCTTGCTGAAGTAGATGCAGCAGAAGCAGAAGAGGCAGCATTGGTAGCAGATGTACCAGCAGATGTAGCGGAGTTTGCAGCATTAGTAGCAGATGTGCTTGCTGCACTAGCAGATGAAGAAGCAGATGTAGCAGAACTTGCAGCAGCAGTAGCAGCAGCTTGTGCGTCTGAGCTTAGCTCTGTAATTTGGTTAATGGTAATGTCGTTTGTAGCATCACCAGCACCACCATCACCACGATATATAGCCATTTAAGTACCTGCCTATTGTAATTTTTTAAACGTAAAAAACAGGGTACTAACCCAAATGGGCTTTCCCCCGTGTGTTAAGCCTTAAGCGTTAACAGCAATTACAATAGCAGACTCAGGACGGATTACCTGTACACCATACAGAGTATCAGCAGTCATCAAGTCACCCAAATACTCTTGTTTGTATTGAGTCTGGGTGCGAACACCAACTTGCTCAACCAGTACAAAAGCATCTTGGTGCCCAAAGATAGCAGCCTTAACAGCCCCGCCAGCATCATTGTCACCAGCAGTTTCAATAACAGGACAGTTGCTAGAAACGTAAACGTCTACACCATACAGCGAGCCGATTTGACCATTCTGAACACCACGACCATCTACGAAGTCGCTAGAGTTGTAACGATCAATACCCATAATGGTGTTACGAACAGACGGAGGAACAACAATAAAGCGTCCATCCATAGGTACGTCAGCATCATCCAGTTGTTGTACTGCGTCACGGAAAGCCAGATCAGTGAACAGGTCAGTAGTAGCTACAGTATCAACAGCGTAAGCTGCAAGGCCATTAGCACCATCAATGTAGAAAGAGTTGCTATGAACCCAGTCAGCACCATCGCTATCACCCAAAGACTTACCCAGGGTAAACAGGTCATCGTCAACTTGTTTAGCCAAAGCATAGCCAGCATCTTGCGTGTAGAATTGGCGTAGTGAAGGCTGTGCTTGTACGTCAGTAATATCTTCAATCAAACGAGAATACTCGTAGTGTTTGTTGATTGAAACAGCTACTTCAGATTCTGTAGCAGCAATCAGGGTAACCTGAGTTGAAGCAGCTTTAGCAGAAGCAGAGCCACGGGTAGGTTTAGGGATATGGATAGTATCGCCTTTCTTACCAGCATGGGACATTTTCTTTACAAGGTTAGCCAGTACCAGATTGCTCTGGTATGCAGCAACGATCTCATCACTCCAAATTTCTGGAATAAAAGTTGCTGCGGTTGTGTTTGTTACGTGGTCAGTTCCAAGTGCCATGAT